>Ga0070749_10000865_pt1 | contig 20489 bp, 23 predicted proteins | sample VirMetDEL_Nov_18_FD_75180 | JGI IMG/M metagenome (GOLD analysis project Ga0070749, IMG submission 75180) | Aqueous microbial communities from the Delaware River and Bay under freshwater to marine salinity gradient to study organic matter... | ecosystem: Environmental > Aquatic > Marine >...
GCTGAAGCTGGTGATGTTTACTACAACAGCAGCAGCAACAAGCTGAAGTGCTACAACGGAACCACTTGGAACGACCTCTTCTAATCCCACCATGCCCACCCTCTCTTGGATCATCGAACGCCTGCTGGTCAAGCCGACCGAAGGCTCGCTCACCGATGTCGTCATCACCGCCGACTGGCGTTGCAACGGCACCGAAACCACCGGCTCTGGCGACACCGAGAAGACCTACAGCGGCACCTGCTACGGCTCCTGCTCGTTCGCTCCGCCGACCGAGAACTTCACGCCCTACGACCAGCTCACCGAGCAGCAGGTCTTGAACTGGTGCTGGGAAAACGGCGTGGACAAGACCGCCATCGAAGCCAACGTCTCGCTCCAGATTGCCAACCAGATCAACCCGCCGGTTGTGGTGCTGCCGCTGCCGTGGGTGCCGCCAGTTCCGCCGCCGGAAATTGTTGCGAACGAGCCGATTGTTTCCGATGCTCCGGCGGCATGATTAAAATCGAACTCACTTCCGAACAGGCTAACAACCTCCTCGCTCTCATCGACATCGCCATCAAGGCTGGCGGCTTTCAGAATGCTAAGGTCGGCGTTCCTCTCGCTGATCTGATTCTGGAAGCCGCCAAGGGACAGCAGAACCCAACCGCCAGCTAATCATCAGGCCATGACCGATTCCCACTTCCTACGAGATATTTCTGTCGCAGCTAGTGGGCCACTCATCGGCATCGTTGGCAGCACGATGTTTTCTGATCCGAATCTCAAGAAAGCATCGCTTGTTCTCGGCGTAATCGCGGCCTTCCTCGCTTGCGTTGCGAAGGCCATCGACATCTACAATAAATTCAAATGAACCCCACCGCAGCCTCTCTCGTCCGCCACCTCCTGACCGCTGCTGGCGGTTTCATCGTCGCCAAGGGTCTTGCGAGTGCGGACCAGATTGCGGAGCTTTCAGGTGCGGTTGTCGCCATCATCGGCGTCACCCTCTCCATCCTGAAGAACCGCAAGAAGCCCGAAGCGTGAACTGGCTGGCCGACCTAGTGATGAAGCTGGTCATCTGGCTTCACTCGCTCACGACCAAGGACACGCCAAGCGAAGATGCCAAGAAGCAACCAGAGCTTAAGCGCGGCCTTCTTGATCGTGTCCGCGAGCATGAGCGTGAGCTGCGCGAGTAGGGTCATCTACGTTCCTCATGGCGAGCCGGTCAGGCTTGCAGAGGATGTGAAAGCGAAAGTATGGATTCTGGATGCGAGTGGTAAGCCCGTTCGCAGCAAGAACCGAATCGTCATTCACGAAGGTTGGTACGCTCTTCCAAAGGAATGAAAAAGAACGTCCCAACAAACAAGTCGCTCTACAGCAAGATGAAGGCGGCTGCTAAGGCCAAGTTCGACGTTTATCCAAGTGCTTACGCCAACGGTTGGCTCGTTCGCGAGTACAAGCGGCGTGGCGGCAAATACAAGGTGGTCGATGCCAAGTAATAAGCCACAAGGAGGACTTGGCCGATGGTTTGCCGAGAAATGGGTGGACATCAAAACCGGTAAGCCATGCGGTCGTCAGGAGGGCGAGGAACGCGCCGGTTACCCCGCTTGCAGGCCAACCAAGCGCATCAGCGAGAAGACTCCCAAGACTCTTGGCGAGATGAGCAGCGCGGAAAAGGCTAGGTTCAAGCGCGAGAAAACCAGCTTCCAGAAGATCGGCTACCAGCATAGGATGCGGAAGAAGAAGGAAAAAGCATGAGCTACAATGCACCATACAAAGGCACTCCTCCCGTCTCACGACCAAACGGAAGCGGGCCTTACAAACAGTCGCCGCCACCGAAACCCCCGGTGAAGCCTAAGCCGGGGCCGGTTCCAAGCGGAAGCGGTCCGTATCGTAAATGATTCAAACGAAAAGCCCCCGGTGGTAATCGAAACCATCGGGGGCTAATTGTTTTGCAATCAATACCTCAGCGTCCCAACGATTTCATCACGCTGGCGACGAAGTCCTCGCTCTTGGCGGCATTCGTATTGGCAGACTTGAAGCCGGGGTTGGTGGCTTTCGAAGTCACTCCCGGCTCGCTTCCACGATACTTGGCCAACTCAGCCTGAAGCCGCTTGTTCACCTCAACCTGAGCGTAGAGAAGCTCACGGTATTTCGGCGCAGCCGCAGCCCATAGAGCGGCCTTCGCAAGATCCTCTTCGCTGTTCTCACCGTTGAAGATTTGCTGGGCGAGACTCAGCCGCTGGTTCAGCTCGCTGTTCCATTCCTCGTCGTTCTCTCGCGGTTCGAAAATCTCCAGCGCGCGCGCATTCTCGCTGACCTTCTGCCAAGTCTTGGTTGCCTGCTCCAATGCAGCCTTGGTGCCTTCCTCGTTGTCCTGCTGGTACTTCGAGATGATGGCGTCGTAATCGGATTTCGCCTCGGCAATCTCGGCAGATTTCTCAGCGTTGATTTCATCGTAGCGAACGATGAGTGCGCCGAGCTTGGCCTTCTTGGCTGGCGAAAGACCGTCAACAATGTCGTCGATCTGCGAGTTGCGGTAATCGCTCTCAGGCGATTTTAGCAGGCCAACGAGCCGTTCGCCATCGGTGCCAACAAGAGTCTTCACAGACTCGAAGACGCCATTGATTCGGCCCTCGTACTTCTTGATGAACTCAGGGTGACGTTCGACATCGAGAAGGCGGACACGCTCGGAAAGAGCGTCACGCTCCTCCTGCAACGCCTTGAGCTGCGCGTCGTAATCGGGATTCGTGGCTTTGCCAGCCTTCAACTCGTCAAGCTGCTTGGCGAGCTGGGCCTTCTCTTCCTTGATCTTGCGGAACGCATCAGCCGCTTTCGTGGACTTGATGGTGTCAGGAATGTCGGCGTCAGCCTCCGAAGACTCCTCGGCAACAGGAGCGGACTTCTTCGATGAGAACATCCTTTCGATGTCCTTCTCGGCCTTGCTGAGGTTGGTATTCGAATCCTTCGGTTCCGGCTTCTTTGCCGTCTCGGTCTTCTTGGGCTGCTCAGTCTTCTTTGGTTCCTCGGTGACGGGAGCGGCAACGCCCTCTTCAGGCTCGACTCCCATGCGATTGAATGCGTCCAGAATTGAGTTCGAGAACTCCGGCTGCGAGCCGGGATTCACAAGCGGAGAGTTCAACGGTTCATCCATAATTGGTTAGTATTGTTTTTCGAATGTAGCTTCGGGTTCTTTGACGGTTTCAGTCACGGACAATTTTCGAAGGTTCTCAAGACAGTGAGCGTAACCAGCGGTTACTCCTGCTGCAAAAATGATGTCCGTTTCATTGCTGCCATGAGCAGGCATCGGAACGGGCATCGATTCGGCAACGATTCGCAATGCCATTCGAAGGATCGGGTTGCGAAGAATGGTGGCCAACTCAGCACTCTCACCGCTTGTCATCCATGCCGCGAGATTAACCTCCGGCAGGTTCATCAAGTCGCTCTTCGGGGTCTTGCTCAAGCCTCTTAGCCAGTTCATTTTGTTTGTTCTTCTTTGGTTTCTTCTGTTTGTGGAATTTTGGAATCGGGTCCAGAACCTCGATGACACGGTCAGGAACATCCTTCTTCACGACATCGCGGCTTTGGCGCACGACCTTCGTGATGTCCAGCATGTCGGAGAGCGGAATCTTGATGTAACCGCAGTCCACATCATTGATGCCGTACGAGACAACGAATTGGTTCTTGTTGGAATCGAAGAATGCTCCGCACGGGAACACGACCGCAGGAAGTCCCGGCCACCAGTCCTGCTGATTGGTTCCGGTCAGGATCGGCAACGTCGTCATGCGGACGATGCGGAACGGAGCTTTCATCTCGAAAGCGTATGCCCCCATGTAATATCGACGCTTGCCATTGATCCACGGCAGCGAGCTGTGGAAGAAGGTCCAGTACAAGCCGTCGGCCATGATGGGGTTGGAGCCGCCGCGCACTTCGCCAAACTTCCAGAGTGGATTGAACTCTTCGGTGACGTATTCCTGCTCCTTTTCAAGGCGTCCATTCAGGCGTACAACGACATGCGGGTTGGCCGAATACACCATGTGTGGCGCGTTGTCGTGGACGAAGTAGAGCCAGTTCTTTTCATGGCCATCGTTCGTCATCGCCTGCGCGTAGTTGTTCCCGTAAATCGGGTCGAACCGCGCCACGTTGAAGAACTGCTTGTCCAAAAGGAACATCCCCTGATGGGCGTAGCTCTTGAATGGGATAAATGTGCAGCAGCTCAGGCCGAACTTGTCTCCGAACTTGACGACGCGAGGGTCTTCGAACTGCTCGTTTTCAAACTGAGACGTTAGCTGGATTAACGCCTTCTTTGTGGCACGAAGATCCTTCGAAAGCTCGAAGCAAACGATGTCGTTCTTCTCAAGATAAACCTCCTCATCCTTCTCCCGCTTGTTCCGGCAGCGACGGGCGAACAACAGGATCTGACCATTCGGCTCCATCGTGATGGCCGGATTGAAGTAGTAGGTTCCGACCTCTTCAGGCAGCACGATCTTTCCAACTTCCCAATCGACTTGATCGGCCAGCAGAGGGACATCGTTCTTTGCGTAACTCATCAGGAATTCAGTCGCGAATTTGGTTTCATCGTACAGAGCAAGCCAATGGTCACGCTCCTCACGGACTAAAGTCAGATGCTCCTCATGTTCTTTGGTTCGAATCTCAAGCGTTTTGCGAAGCTCTTCGATCTGCATGAGCAAATCGGCATGGCCATCTCCACCGTTTGCAAACCGCTTTAATGCTTTGAGTGACAGTTCACGGATGATGTCTTTCATTTTTTTCTAAACACGCGCGTTTTTCCATTCTCAAGATACATTACATGCTCGTACTTCTTCAAAGCCAACGTCTGGCAAAGTTGCATTTCGTTCCAATTCGCGTCATCCATGATGAATAGACCTCCGGTCTTTATTTTCGGAGTCCAAGCAATCAAGTCGCGCGAAGAATCCCACTCCGTATGCGCCCCATCCAAATGAAGGATGTCGATGCTTTCATCTGAAAAATCAAACGAAGCATCAAGAGATGTCTTCCTGATGATCGACATGTTTTCATCAAGACCCCTAGCTTTGAAGTTTTCCTTAAAATCTATGGCGATTTTGTCCAGCTCCTCTTGGCTTGAGCCAAGGTTTGCGTTGTAACCGTTTTCAGCCATCGCGACTGCGCTCCACGGATCGATGGCAACAACTTTTGTATTGGTAATCAATGAAGCGGCGCAAAAACTCGAAAGACTAAGGCCAAGCCAAACGCCCACTTCGACCACAAGCGACGGCTTTGTTTCCAAAACAACGTCGAACATGTATCTACTCTTATCTTCGTAAGTCCATCCGTGAACGGTATCTCTGATTTCAAGGACTTTGTTCCAAGCCGATGTTTGATCGATTTGTTGCATATTAAGGGTGAAGGTTTGATTTTTCTTGGGTAGCTAATCTTGGTAGAATTCCGTAAAAATTCATCCTTGGAATTGAATCCAAAACCATCTGGATATCGATGGGTGCCCAGACTTTTTGATTTGTTTCGAGCAGCTTGCAAACACCTTCGTAATTTACGAGATAGCAATGGGTACACATACCCTGAGTTAACTTGTAAAGGTTTGCTCCGACATGCCGATGTAGGGCGACATCGTCCGTGCAGCAGCTTCCGATGTACACGACATGCCAATCGTCAGGAAGAACGGCCAAGTTTTCTGACAAAACACTTTTCCAATCGCTGCGCGTGAACTCGACATCGTCCTCGACGACGAGGAACACACGATGCGGGGTGATGGCCGACTCGACCATCCACTTGATGGACGCCCAGATGTTGAAGTGGCTGAGTCCAGCCACAATCGTTTTGGAGCTTATCTTCTCCTTCTCGCGACTCTTGTAGTAGTCCGTGGAAATTCCGCAGTTGTTCGCGCGAAAACCGTAGATCGGGACAGCGTTGATTCCGAACGACCGGGTGTACCTGATGCCCCTTTGCTCCATGTCACTCCCCGGCTTCGACACCATGAATGTCGGGGTTGATTCAATGTTGAGGGTCATCTGTTTGGCAGGATGTAGATGATTCCGCGCATCGCACCCGTCGCCCTCGAAGGGTGATTGTAATAATAACTGTACCCAAACTTTTGGGTCAGAGTTTTAGCGCGATAAATGGCGTCCAGCTTTGGCTTGATGTAGTCGAAACAGAAGTCGTGTCCGTTGTAAGAGTCGTATCCAAGCCTCCCGGTCGGTTCCTTGAAATCGTGAATTGCAATGACCGGATGCAGATCATATCGGTTGATTGCCTCAAGCTCATCAAGCAATGGGCAGTAGTCATTCCAATGGGCATCCAGAAAGAAGATGGTGTCGTGGCCAACCCCGTTGTGCGGGATGAACCAGTTCATGCAGGCATCGCTGCTGCCTTCGAACATCTCCACATGGACCTTCGAATCAGCAAACTTTTGGCGAGCGTGAACAACGCGATTGTGGTCAAGTTCGCATGAAACCGTTTTCAGGAAATTCTTGGCAAGCCACACAGTCGTGTCGCCTTCAAACGTCCCGGTTTCAACCGCTGTCGTAAGCTCGAAGCGTTCCTTGAGGTAAAGGAACTCCTGCTCGATAAATGTGTCTCCGTTGAAAGGCTCACCCATATTTTATTCCGCCAAATAATTGTCTTCTTGATCCGCAACGCGCGGAAAAATTGTGAAGCACTTTAGTTTTTCCCGGCTTTTGAAATACATCTGAAGATCGATTGGAGCGTAAATCTCCTCGTTGGTTTCGATCAGCGTTTCGAGTGCCTTCTTTCGAACGATGTAGCAATGGGTACAAAGCGGCATTCCCTCAAACAGATTCGAATCCAGTTCGCGCCCCATCCTTCCTCTTGCACAGCATGAACCGGGATACAAGATGTCCCAATCTTCAGGTAATTTCGTCAGCGCGCGTTCAATGGTTTCGCGCCAATGCGGCTTAAAAATCACATCATCCTCAAGCACCATCACCATTTCTTGAGTCGAAGGCTCGAAATCCAATGCGTTCCAAAGCATCCAATGGGACATTGTGCATCCGACATGCTTGGCTCCGATCAAATAGCCCGACCCCGGACTATCAACTTCGTATGGAATGCTCGCTTTTAAGCCTGATTTTGCGCCGTTTAATCCATTGAAGATGCGATAGTCAACGATTCCGGCAGACTTCAGGTTCTCTTGAAGACGATTTATGCGCGATGACCCGCGCATGGCGATAACAACCGTTTGCACGGGTTACTTATCCTTTCGATAGATTGCGAAACAGCTCTCAGCCAAGTCATGCCGAGAAACAAAAGAACAACGCTTCAGAACGAACTTGATTGCAGTCTGCGTCGATTCCCAATTCACATCGTCCATCACTAGGTAGCCTCCAACCTTCAGCTTCGGAAGCCAGTTGACGACATCGCTGGTGGACGGCCATTCAGCGTGGTTCGCATCGATATGAACCATGTCCATGTCAGGGAGAAATCGCGAGGCATCCCAAGATGACATGCGGCAGAACTGGATGTGCTTCACGACATCGGCCCGCACCGTGTGGGCAACGAAGTTCGCGTAGTGCTGGTCAAGATCCAGCTTGGACCACCATTCTTGATTGGCGTTCGATTCGTCGTCGATGCAGTCCTCGCGCTTCCACGAATCAATGGCGTAAATGATTCCGTGGCCATTGAGCTTGCAGGCGTGGGCCATCGAAAGCGTTGACTTGCCCTCAAAAACTCCAACCTCAGCGATTTTCAGCGGACGTTCACGCAAGACAAGATTGGCAAGCTCGATTCCTTTACGCGGGTCACACCAACCTCCCATTTTCGGAAAGTTGTCCCTGATAAAATTCTCGACGCTTTCTTGGTGTGTCATTGACGCAGCAGTTGGGCTTCCGCAGTTGCATTCGCGCGCTGGATGTCAGCGGTGGTCTTCGCATTCCGGCGAGCCAAGTCGGCCATCGCCTTCGTGTTCTGACGCTGGATATTTGCCGCAGTCTCGGCGTTCTGGCGAGCGATTTTTGCCTGAATCTCCGCATTCATCACCGCCGTCTTCGGATCAACACCCTGCTGAATCGCCGCAGCCTGCTGCATCTGCATCTGCGCCTGCTGCTGCTCGGCAATGAATCCAGAAAGCTGCTGCACCGTATCCGAAAGAATCTGGAGCTGCTGCCGGTACGCTTCCACCTCGTTGCGGCGAGTCGGATCAGTCGAGAGCCTGAGCAGGTGGTCCTGCACATGCTGACCAATGCCCTGCAAGAACAACGTAATCTCCTGCGGATTTCCGCCCTGCTGGATCGAGCCAGCCGCCTCGTTCGCCGCCGCAAGATGCGTGTTGATGTGGATGATGTGACTCTGCGTATCCGTCACGACAACCATGTTGCCCTGACGCAGCGAGCCATGCTCAAGCACCGCAAGAGCAGCCTGATCCTGAGCCTTCGCAGACTGGATCTGGCTCGGCAGATAGCGGTCAACCATCTGCTGGCCAACCTGAGCGGCAATGTAGTCCTGCAAGAGATTGATCTTGCCACCTTCAGGAAGCGAACCAAGCAGGCCAAGAAGTGAGCCAAGAAGCTGCTGCTTCGCGAACTGAGAACCTTGGCCAACCGTTCGAGTCGCCTCCACGAAGTCGATGTCCATCATCGCCTGAACAGGAACACCACGCTCCTTGCATCGACGCTGGAACTCGATGGCATCCTTGTCCGACTTCGTGATGGGGTTCAGGTTAGGATTGGACGCGCGGCGGTAACGCTCCTCGAAGAAAGCATCGAGCTGGTTGTAATACCGACTGAGCTGCGTCTTACCGATGGCCGACTGCTGCGCTACAATCGCTTGGATTTCAGTCGCAGTCCTCGGGTTGCCGCTCGGCTTGTTGAGCGATTGGCGATACTGAGAAAGGTTGCCCTGAAGAACATTCTCAAGGTCCGCGTTGACCGCCATAGGAGCGTCAAGAACCCCAGCAATGTTCTGCTGAATGACCTCGTAGTCGGGAGGGAGTATCGCATACGGACCTTGCTGAACCACGCTGGTCTTCGTCAGCGCGTTCGGGTTGAGGGGGCGGAAGAGAATCTGCGTACGAGCAAACGCGCTGTCCACCATCGAGCAGCGAAGCCGGTTCTTCAGCTCCATCGCTTGGAGCATCTTGATGCCCAAGCCCTTGACGCCGTGATGCTCGCCATCGCCACGGTCGTAATACATCGGATGGATGACCTGCTCCCACCGATTGAATCGACGCAGCTTCCGGTACATGAAGTCGCCGCTGTCACGCTCATCGATGATGACATGGCTGATCTGACCATCGAACTCCTTGTAGAAGACATGGCACATCAGCACGACCTCGGAACGCGCGCTGAACGTGATGTCGTTCGAACGAAGCTGACGCTGGAAGAACTCCCAATCGTACTGGACGCCGGAACGATACGGCTCAGGCATCGCCGCCCGAATACGCTCGCGCACATAGTCCACGTTCCATCCAGCCGCCTTTGCCGCCTCCTCGTCCTGAATCTTCTCGAAAAGGTCGTCCACACCCATCCGGGTTCGAACGCAGGCCACCTTCCAATCGCTCACATTGGACTTGGTGCCGTCAGGAACCAGAAGGTCCGTCGCCATGATGGCTTTGCACCGCCAATTGGTGCTGTCCTCAAAGATCAAAGGGCCGTGGCCAATGAGAACCATCTCACGCTGCGAAAGCTGCATGAGATAGTCGAAGTCCTTGTCCAACTTCTGGAGACGGTCGAACTCCTCGGTGATGATCTTCGACCACTCCTCCCGCTTATCCATGTCGTTGCCGTAAGCAGTACGGATGTTCGCGTAGGTAGGAACCTCAGCGAAAACATCGTAGAAGGCCGACATGGCCAACGTCAGAAAGGCTTCCGACTCGCGGAAATTGACGTTGGTTCGGAACGCCTGATTGTTCCGGCGAAGATCCGCAGGGTTGTACGGAGGATTGCCATCGACCAAACCGCGCAGCTTCGCGCGGGTGTTGTTCCGCAGCTCGTCTGCCGAAATCAACTTCTGGAAGATTTCACGGGCCGATGCCGCATCCGCAATGCGCGTCTCGGGGGCCGTCCCGTTCTCGTTGATCGTCTGGAGCGGCAGTTGGGCTATGTTTCCGTACATGGTCGTTTTTTCCAGCAGTGAGCCGGTAGGTTTTCGTTCTCTGTAGCGTCTGTGAAGCGGTGAAGTGTTTCAATGGGAAACCACACCATGCTACGAATGAAACACCCGCAAAATTCGCAGCTTTGGACCTTGTCGTCGTATGGGGTCGAGCCGTGCTGAGAGAAAGTTTTGACCGCCTCCTTCAAGACTCTCGCATTGCAACCCGTACATCCAAGCGGTTGGCGATTGAACCTGCATGTTGAACATATTGCTGCACGTTTAGTCGCCTCTTCCTGACTTACCTTTCCGCCACCAACGGTAAGGCCATGCAACAAACTCATGCTGAACCGGATGACATCGCCAATCTGTAGCGACTTCCGGCCAGCAGGCTTCGGAATCTCAATCTCGTTGAACGAGCAATCCGCACCATTTCGGCACAGGAACTCGACAATCATGTCGTCGATGTTAGCCGGTAATTGCAAAGAGTTTGCAGCGTAATGGTTTTTCACAAACTCCCGTAGCTGAGGCAATGAGCCTGCCGGGATGTCGATGCCGGTTTCCGGCACTCGATAATGCCAGCCACCGGGGATGACCATGTGTTCGTTGAGAATCTTGTATCCGCTGCTCATGCGTTTTCGTGGTAGATGCTGTCGGCGTCGCGAACCATCTTTTCCCAGAGCTTATCAGCTTTGGTTGCTCGCGGCTCCAAGACAGCGGTTTTTCGCACCAGATCAAGCAAGACTACAGCAGCGTCGGCCAAATCAGGCGATTTTCCGGTTCTCTGCTTCATCACGGTCTTTGATTCGACCGAAATCTTCCGCTTCCCATCATCGAACATGCGCGCGCAGAACTCTTGCAGCGTCTGCATGTCCAAGCCTCCGACACGCTCCTCAACGACCCATTTACGCATCGAGAACCAAAGTTCCGTCACCTTGCGGTCGTATGCCTCATTGCATGGCCGACTATCCTCGTCGCTGACAGGCATGGCGGACGGAGAGCCGCCAAACTCAACGCGATGAACAATTCCCCATTCGCGAGTCAGAATGTCGGCCAATCCGCCGCCTTCACCGCTTGAATCAAGAGCGAATCTGTCCGGCCTGATGCCGCGAGCGTTGCACTCCTCTTTGACTCGATTGGCAATCTGGTAATGAACCGGCTCTGTAAGCTGCGCGTTGGGTGAAATGTGGATGATGTCGCCAAACAAGATGCTCATCTTGTCGTTGGCTGTACCAACTTTTGCGAATCGAAGGATACACCTGTCGCCACCGAAACCCGGATCAAGAGCAGCCACCTGCTCGACATTCGCAGTAAACACCAATTTTTTTGTAGGTGTATGCGTGTCAATCAGCGACTCGGACAAGACCGTCTTGACCATGCCGTCTGGTGCCCAGAATCCGCGCGTGTACTTCCAGAATGTCGGACTCTGCTCGCCCTCATGGCGCATGGCCGACAGAACCTGATCGTGCGTAATCAGGTACGGATACTTCGTTCGCCCCTCGCTGATGTTGGGCGACTTCATTCCGTCAAACCGTCGGCAGATGCCACGTTCTGTCAGCCAATGCTGATCCTCGATGGTGACGCTTCTCCATCCTTTTGCCGGAGTACAGAACCGGCCATGAGGATCGAACTTCGAAGCCGGGTTTCCGATGACCAACATCTTGAACTCGCGGCAACCTTTGCTGAGGTTCGTGCAGGCTTCGAATGCTGCTTCCGGCGTATCCGTCGCCTCGTCAATGATGACCATGACACGCTCGGCGTGAATACCTTGGATGTTGGCCACCGCCTTTGAGGTGTTGCCCTCTGCAACCGCAATGGCAGAAATCGAATGCCGGTCGTCTCCTTTGACAGCTTGGAGAGCCATCTTCGAATCGACCATGTTGCCCGGAAACCCGCGAGTCTTGCGAACCAAGTCCTGAAGATTGGCCCACATACGTTTGCGGATCATCTTCGCGGTCGTCGATGTCAGAACGACTGTTGACTTGAGAGGGTTGGCCAACCACCAGACAGTCGCGAATAAAGTTGCCCCGTAGGTCTTGCCGCTGGCACCGCATCCGGCCCATCCAACGTAATCGTAATCGCAGAGGCTTTCGACCTGAGCTTCCAGCCACGGGTTCCAGCTCATCTTCGGCCAGATCATCTTCGTGGCGTTACGGAAATGATCGAACGTGCCTAATCCACCCTCATTGGGTTGCAGGCGATTGCGAAAAGCGTACAGCTCAAGCTCTAGGTCTGGAATTTTGACCGGAGAACGGATGCCGTACTTGTGTTCAATCAATGGATGCTCAGACGCTTGTTCCGCCATAGTTTGGCCTTGCAATAGTTCTCGCTGGACTTGAGCTTCTGGGAAAGGAAAAATATGCCGTCGCAACTTGCTTCTTCATCCGGCTGTTGCCAGCCTTGCGACTCCGAGCCGATTGTCGTGAATATCCCCGGCCCTCAAGGCGAGCCGGGAACCAATGGCACCAACGGAGTTGATGGAATCGATTCCTTCACCTACACGACAGCTCCGTTCTTCGTCCCCGCGCTTGGCTCGTTTGTCCTCGTTTTCGTGGACAACACCGACTTTTTGCCAGAGTCGGTTGCCGGTCAGTTCTTCGTTTCGATTCAGGGGCTTGGTTACATGCAGGTGCTGTCTGTTGACGGCCTGCAACTAACGCTTCAAAACCCCGCTGCCGGTGTTCTTGGCATCGCAAACGCGATTCCGACAACGCTTATCCCGACCGGCTCTCTCATTACACTTGCCGGTGCTATCGGGCCTACTGGTGCCGCTGGTGCCGCTGGTGGTGCACCTACGGGTGCTTCTTACATCTGCCGCACGGGCGACGGTACGCTGACCAACGAGACGGCTCTCGACCTTCTTGCCGCCGGTTACATGAAGACCGCCGGTTCGGGCGGTTCCGGTGTTGTTTCAACTGTTGCCACGGTTCCTGTGGCCGACATCAGCGGAACGCTTCCGATTGCCAAAGGCGGAACCGGAGTCTCCACAACCCCCACCAACGGCCAGCTACTTATCGGCAATGGCAGCGGTTTTACGCTGGCTACCCTGACTCAGGGTTCCGGTATTACGATTACTCCGGGTGCTGGAAGCATCAGCATTGCTTCAACCTCCCCGACTCCGTTCAATTATGTTACGTTTACACGCCGTGTAAGCGGGACGATTGGTGCTGGCGTCCCTCTAATCGCCTCTGGAGACATTAAAAATCCGTTTAGCAGCGGAGATTTCGGTTCAGGTTCGTGGTCAACGCTTGATCCTTCTTCCGCGTTCACCGCTGCTACCGGCAAATTCGCGACTCCATACACGGGGTACTACCGCATCGATTTGAACCTGATTTTGTTGGGTCAAGGTGGAACCGCTCAAGTGATTGTTTCTATCAGTAAAAATGGATCAAATGTTCTTACAAGCAGGACATTCAATGTCACTAATGCGGCGCAAAGCCTTAACCCTGTGTGCATGAACTACATCGATTATTCGTCTGTAGTTGGAGACACATACGACGTTGTTATCACATCTACCAGCAACGGTCTTTACGTTGACAACGGTTCGTCGATTTCTGTCCACCGCATTCAGGCTTAATCAATGAGCGAACGCGCACCACGAAGGTACACGGACGGATCTGTCTCCTTTGAGGGTGGCATTGACGCTGGCGTCATGCCGTCGGAGGTGGACAAGAATCAGGTTTCTTTCGCGGTCAACGCCAACTTTCGTGAGGGATTTATCGCCCCTCGCCCCGGCTTCGTTCAGAAGGATTACAGCCTTTGTGTCAGCATCACCGCCGATAACGCGGAGATTACCTCGGACCAAACAAACGTCACGGCGGACGGCTGGTCGGAGGATTGCTACGGTCCGCAATCGCTGACCGGCACATTCCAATGCGCGCTGCCCTACATTGCGGATGACGGGCGCACGTTCATCCTGATGCTTATCAGTGGTAAAGTGTGGCTTTACAACTGCGCGGAAAACCAAGCTCAGAACCTCAGCGTTTCTCCCGACCTTGAGAATCCGTCCAATCTGCTCGACGGATGGATGGTTCAGGCCGAGAACTTTGTCGTCATCCAAGACGGTTTCAGCAAGCCGCTCATCTTTAACGGCACAAATCTGCGCCGTGCTGCGGATGATGAAATTAAGTGCGGCAAGGTGATGGCGTACGTCAATGGGCGTATCTGGTACGCGCTTCCCAATGGATTCTCTTTCAGGGCCACAGACATCGTTTACGGCGACGGTACGCGAGCCAGCGTTCTCAAAGAAACCGAGAACACCTTCCTCAATGAGGGTGGAGACTTCGCGGTTCCTTCGGATTCAGGAGGCATCACGGCGATGGCCGTCCCCGGAAACCCGGATACGTCGCTGGGGCAAGGACCGCTTCTTGTATTCACTCCGCGATACGTCTTCAGTGTCCAAGCTCCCGTTGACCGAGATGTCTGGAAAAACCTGAACTATCCGATTCAGGCCATCAGCTTGCTGACCAGCGGCGCACTCGGCGCAAGGTCGGCCATCACGGTCAACGGTGATGTGTTCTACCGCGCTATCGACGGTATTCGCTCGTTCATCATTGCCCGTCGGTCGTTCAATGATTGGGGCAACACTCCGATCAGCGGCGAGATGACGCCTGTCGTTGAGAACGATCAGACCAATCTTCTGTGGGCCAGCTCTGCGGTTGTCTTCGACAATCGGGTGCTGATGACCTCTCAGCCTCGATTCGATTCCGAAGGCGTCATTCACAAAGCCATCTCGGTTCTGGACATGGAGCTTGTCACCTCCATGCGGAAGAAGGCTCCTCCCGCTTGGTCTGGCATCTGGACCGGCCTCAACATCTTGCAGCTCGTCAAGACCGAGAACGCTTACGGTGACGCCTGCTTTGCCATTGCTCGCGGATCGGATGACTCGATTCAGATTTGGGAAATCACCAAGTCGGATCGGTTCGATTACAACCTGACTGAAGGCAAGCGTGAGATTCAATGGCTTGTCCAGACTCGGGCGTACAATTTCGAGGTTCCGTTCGGACTCAAGCGTTTGGATTCTGGTGACTTGTTCATCGACCAGCTTGAGGGCGATGTTTCGTTCTTCGTGCAGTATCGGCCAGACCAGTATCCGAGCTGGTTCGAGTGGCACGACTTTGCCGAGTGCGCCACGGTGACGAATTGTTTTGATCTTTGCCCGATCAGCAATTTCAAGCCGCAGTATCGTCCGAAGATGCGGTTCCCGACTCCTGCGGACATTCCGTGCAACGAGACAATCAGCACACCGGCTCGAAATCTTTACGAGGTGCAGGTCATGCTGACAATTACCGGATTCTGCCGAATCAAGAGTTTGCGTGTTCATGCTTACGACATTCAGGAGCCTTCGGTTGGAGAGTGCAGGAGTTCGTTCCCTGCATGCACCCCGCTCGATGTCTGTGATGTGAATCCGCTGACGTACACCTCGGAAACACCCAACGTCCTCTAACATGCCGAACCTTACGCTCATCAATCTCACGCCGCCGAACCTTCCGATTGGTTACTGCCCAACGAACTATCAGCAGTTGGCCAACGACATCGTCAGCGGTACGCAGGCGACGTTCAACAGCTCCATCGGGAACTCGTTCTTCAACTTTGGCCCAACGACTCCTGCGCTGAACAATCAGGTTTATCCGTGGCTGGACGAGAACGGCGAGTGGTGGGTGTTCAACGGTGGCTACTGGAGCCGCAAGAATCCCGTTGTCGCCAACGGTTCTGATCGTCGCATCTTCGTTGGAACAACCAACGATCTGCTTTCATACGATGGTGGAGACGGAACTCCTTACAGCGGAAACATTTATGCCGGTGCGATGTGGGAGGTTGACACCAACTTCGACGCCAAGTTCCCGGTCGGTGTTGGTACCTTTGCAGCGAGCGGTACTGTAAACGTCACGGGAAGCTCGACATCCACATCCGTTTCCGGTGAGGACAAGCACAAGCTCACCATTTCGGAAACCCCGTTCAACGAGCATACGCACGGTGTCGCCCAGAGGGTTCTTCCGAACAACGACGACTACTACATGGTGGCCAAGAACTGGAGCAATCTTGGCTCCTATTCTTCGCTGACTATTCAGGGTGCTGCCGGTACGGGTGGCGGTGGTGCTGGCCCGACCATCTCCAACGGCGATTTGTCCACGACGAACGCTGAGAATAGCGGAAACGACAGCTCCTCCACGCTGTCGCACAACAATCTTCCTCCGTTCTACGGTGTTTACTTCATCAAGCGGACGGCCCGAATCTACTACACGAAATGAAGCTGATCGTTCAGGACATCCGTTCGACAATCGCTCGGGTCATCGGCGTATGCGTCGATGATGCGCGCGTTTACGATTACATCAATCAGGCGTGTCGAAGGCTTCTGCACAAGGGCCTTTGGGCCGGTGCTTATGGACGCTTCACCATCCACACGACCGGCGGATGCATCACTTGGCCACGACAGATCGAAACCATCGAGGCCATCGCTGATTGCTGCGGCGTCGGTGTCGTCCGCAATCAATGGTTCGAATTCCAAGAAACCGGCTATGGACTTCTCAATGGCAATCAAGTCTGCATTGGCAAGCAGCTTATTGATCGTGGCACTGTGGTTTCTTACCGCGATTTGTCTGGTGGCACTAACAGCTACATTCGAGTTTATGCTGGCGACGCTTCGGACGTTGGCAAAACCATCACGCTCCAAGGAGTCGATCAGAACGGTCAATGGATCAGAACTCAATCCGGTGGAGCGTGGATCGACGGAGAAAAGCTGACGCTCGCTTTGCCGTACGTTCAGTCCACGAAGAAGTTCACGCAGCTTACGGGTGTCATCCGCGAGGCGACGAATACGGTGAGCCGCTTGTACGAGTACGACGCGACTGCTCTGACCGAGACTGACATCGCCGTTTACGACCCTGATGAGACTCTGCCGCAGTATCGTCGCAGCTACTTGGCCGACCGATGCAGCGCGGATGAGGATAAGCCGGTGACGGTCATGGCGAAGATGCGCCACATCAATGCGACGAGCGTCAACGATTACATCATTCCTCCGTGTCCTGATGCCATCAAGCTAATGGTCATGGCCATTCGCAAGGAGGAGAACGATCTGATTCAGGAAGCTGTGGCCTACGAAGCCAAAGCCATTCAAGCTGTGCAGGAGCAGACGATGCAATACATGGGCGATGCGGTGCATACGATCCGCATGGTGGGCGTCGGATTGAATGGCGGGGGATTCTACCAGTGGTACTGAACCTCAACATCGATTTCGCGTTTGGCGAAGTTACTCCAAAGAAACTGGAGCTTCTTCAGGCTGTCTTTGACGCGCATGACATGGCGGCGCGTAGCAATCAAAACGCGAGTTCCGCTGCCGCCATGAATGCATTCTTTGGAAGCGGAAATCTGACCAATGGAATTGCATCCTCCATTCTTACTCTTGGCGACGCTCATGGTCCTATTGGACCTGCTCGATTTGTTTACGAACGGTTTGACGAACGGGCGTTGAAGTCGGCCATTGAAGCCGGAATGAAGATTCCCGGCTTTGGAAACTCTTTCTTCAAAGATCGGATTGATCCTGCGTGGAGTCGGGTGCGCGAGATTATCGAGACTGACTTTCCGAATGCCAATGAACGCATCAAGCAGCTTCACGCTTGGATGAAGGAAGCTGGCAAAGATGTTTACCCAAATGCGGCTATTTACACGGCGGTAATTTGCAGCGAGCTGGTGATGAGTCCGGGTTCAGAGTCGGCCATCTTCATCTTGGCGAGGACTTCAGCTTGGACATCGATGTGCATAAAAAATGAAAGGTAAACTCTTCCAAATCTGCGGACTGCCACGATTCGGATCGGCATTCATGTCGGTCCTTTTCTCGTTGGAGGCAGACTGCATTGGCCTACATGAGCAAGGGGCGACTGATCCTAACTGGAAACAGTCAATCGAAGAGTACCGGATGCGATACAAGTACGTCGCTGATTGCTCGACGTACGGCTACCTTCCAAAAGCTGTGGTTGATGATTCGGTCAAGGTGTACGTCAAGAAAGACCCCGATTCATCCGCCAAGGAATGCGCTGAAAGATTTGGCTACGAGGTTCACCTGCCATCCGTTCAAGCATTGCGGAAATACGCTGACGAATGGGCGGCTGCTCGCGGTGTAATGACCATCGAGGAGAACGAGCTTTTTCGGTTGGATACTTTGCGTCGGGTGTGGGTTCATTGCTTCCAGAACGAACGAGCTTTTCCAGAGGAAAAGGCGGCTCGGCTGGTTACCATGAACATCCAACGTCACGAACCTGAAAAGGTGTTCTCGATTGAGAACGGCAATCGTCTTGCGAAGGAGGTTTTTTGATTTATGGGAGCTATTCTAGGAGGTGCGGCAATCATCGGTGGAACCAGCTTGCTTGGCGGTTTGTTAAGCAAGGGAAGCAAACCGAAGATTCCAGAGCTTAAGCCAATCGACTTTGCCGCAGAGCAGAGGCAGGCGATTCAGCAAAACATCGCCGCGCTTGAGCCTGCCACCGAGTTGGCCAGAAAGACGACCGAAGCCGAGCAGACTCAGCTTGAAGCACAGCTTCGTCGCGCTATTCCCGGTTACGACCAGCTTGTGGCTCAGGCTGGTAAAAACATCGGTGCGGCTTTGCGCGGCGAGATTAGCCCGGAGGTTTCCGCTCAGGTTCAGCGTTCGACTGCTGGACGCGCGCTTGCCGGTGGATTCGGTGGCGGCTCCGGTTTCGGTCGTGCATTGACCGCTCGCGACTTGGGACTGACTGGAGTGCAGCTTCAGAATCAGGGTCTTGCTCAGGCTCAGAATTTCATCCAGCAGCAGCGAGCATTCGGAATGGTTCAGCCGTTCTCGGTGAGCAGCATGTTCATCACGCCAGCGCAACGAGTTGGAGCGATGCAGCAGCAGCAGCAGGCAATGTACAATCGCAACCTGCAAGCCGCTCAGGTGGCTGCGATGCCTGATCCTACGCTTGCTGCTATCGGTGGCGCGTTGTCGTCTGCTGGCGGATTTGCCGGTGGCGCGTACACGCAGCGCGCTTTGATGCAGCAGATGCCTTCTAATTTGTACGCAACTACTCCCGGTGGTGCGCCAAGCGTAAGCAGCACGACAATCGATTACAGCACCGGGGAAACAGCCTTTCCGAATCCGATGTCGCCTGCCACCACTTACGCAGTTCCTCCGTCCACCTTCTACCCCGGAAGAATAGGTTAATCTTATGGCCGACCAATCTCTTCAAGCATTTCAGCTAGGTGCGTCGCTCTTCGACCGCGCGCAGACGCAGGCTCGCATGATGGAGCAGCTTCAGATGCAAGCTGCCGATCAGGTCATGCGTCAGCGGCAGTTCGATCTTCAGAACAAGATCCAGTCGAACGCCTATGCTCAGGCTTTGGCGGAGCAGGAGGCTCAAGCCGCTGAGTACGATATTTTTCAGAAGTTCAACGAGGACGTTGGAACCTATTTCAACGATCCTGAGTTAAAGTCTCCAATGCCTGCGCTTCCTCGTTTCAAGTCAAAGGTGTTCAACCAGCAAGCGATTCAGGCGTACCAAGGTCTTCAGCAGTATTCTCCGCGAGCGAAAATCATTAAGGCTCGCGAACAGTTTGAAAAACTTAGGGCAGATAGCATCGAAGAGATGCAGAAACAGGGAATCGATGTTTTTGACCCTCAGACCGGACAAATTAACGAAGAGGTTTATCGGGCAAATCTTCCCGTCATCAGGGAGCAGATGAAGGAGAAAGAGATTATCGGAAAACTTCCTCAGGAAGTTTTTACGCAAGTCTCTTTGCTAGATAAAACGATTCCCATTCAAGAAAGAATCAGAAAAGCTCAAGACATCGTTGACCAGCGAAAGATCGAGCAGCTTTCTCCGTCTGAACGCGCTAAAATGCGTTTGTCTGAAAGAGCGGTCAGCGAATATGAATCATTGTTTGGAAAGCCAGACCAAACGACCAAAGACGTTATTGAGTCGAACGCTCTGAGCAACAAGTGGAATTGGCCTGATGGAACCGCTGAAAAGAGAATCAATGGAGACGAAACCATTGCTGCGGTTTCCAATGATCTTGTTAAAAATCTGGAAGATTTCGAAAAAAACTACGGACCTAAAACCATACAGAAATACGTTGGAATTATTGACGGAAGAGTTTCTGACATAGAAAAAAGGCTATTAGGAGCAAAGACTGACGAAGAGAAAGATGCGTATGCACTTCTTCAGCGGTTTCAACAGCAGTTCAATAAAACCGCTTTTGAGACTTCTGGAAAAGCTGTCACTCAGCCTGAAATGCAGAGACTTGTTGCTGCTCTTGGAAACATTAAGAGCAACAACTTTGCAAACGATGTCAGGAATTTTGCAAAAATGTCTGCGGAAGATTTGTACAGAACGGTAAAATCTTTCAAAGACCAGTATCGAATCAGGCCAGAACAGGTTAGGTTGGCCAATGAGCTTGTTGAGCGTTTCAAACTGCCTCTTAAGCCGTTTGGTTCGCAGCAGCCTCAGGCGGCTCAGACTGGAACC
>Ga0070749_10000866_pt1 | contig 20482 bp, 18 predicted proteins | sample VirMetDEL_Nov_18_FD_75180 | JGI IMG/M metagenome (GOLD analysis project Ga0070749, IMG submission 75180) | Aqueous microbial communities from the Delaware River and Bay under freshwater to marine salinity gradient to study organic matter... | ecosystem: Environmental > Aquatic > Marine >...
CGATTACGGGCATCGGCTTTGATGACGATAGCCTTGCCCACTAGAAAAACCCCCCAATACTCAAACAGCACAGGGTTAGGGTCTTGGTCTTTGAGCAGTCCTTCCTCATCGACTAGCGCAAGGTCACCGTTAGGCAATTCCGTGCGTTCAACGTAGCCGCCGATAAAGTCCTGCGCTTCAGACAGCGTGGGTTGATGGTCACCCTTGTTGATGACCTTCACCCATTTGTTTAGATACAGTTGTGCCTGCGCGTTCATGCTAATTCCCCCATCAGTTGAAGCAGTGCAAAAGTTGACTGCGGTTTGATTTCGGCACGGTCAAAGTCACTGCCCAAATACTTGCGGATGTGCTTTGATGTTGTAACCGACCACTTGCGGTCAGTGCGGATGGGGTCACCATCCACATAAGCCGCCACAGGTGTTTCGTAAGAGAACAGAACACGTGCGCCATTGGTCAGCGTGATTTCTGTCATGTTTGATGCGATTTGTTTCAATTCCATGATTAACCCCTTTCAGCGAACAGCACGAAAGCACAGCCGCTAAGACATAAGATAAAACCCAAGCCCATCACCATCAGCATTTCGCCAATGGTGTTAGCCTGTTCCATACAATGACCGTCACAGTCATTGGCACTGCCGCCAATAGCAAGCAGTCCAACGATGATGCAGGTCAAGCCGAAGTATTTGAAAACCGTCTTCATGCTAGAACCTCACTCATTTTGTTGTGGATACCGTTTTTGATAAGTGACAATTCCACGCGGTCAACGACATCAAGCGATGTGCCTAGGTCACGCAGGACAGCGCGAACACACGCGCCAACGTCAGATGACCCGATGCCTTGGTCTTTGTCCCAATCACCGAAGAACCATTCCACGTTGTCAGTGATGACATCAAGCACGTGGTCTACGTTGTGTTGCTTAAATATGCTCATTTCTATTCCTTTCGCAGTTAGCATCAAGTCGATGCAGTTAACATCATAGCACATTTCAAAATACACGCAAGAATAAATTTATACTATTAAATTGACTTATCCCTACTTTAGGTTAAAATGTTGATATGGCTTCTAAAACCCTTACAGATAAACAGAAAGCGTTCGTCCTGCACTTTAGTCAGACGGGTAACGCAACACAGTCTGCAATCGCGGCGGGATACAGTCCTGCGACAGCGGAACAACAGGGCTATGAACTCAAGAACAAGTTAGTGAATGAGATAGACGAAGCCACTAGGCAGATGCTAGGCAGTAGCGTCCCACTAGCAGTAGAGAAACTGCGTAGCCTGATGACTGATGACAAGGTATCGCCTGCCGTCCGTCTTGGGGCAATCAACAGCGTCCTTGACCGAACAGGCTATCAGACAGTCCACAAGGTAGAGGATGTCACCAAGCAACGTAGTGACGAAGAACTAGAAGCAGAACTAAACCACCTGCTAGGTTCAATGGGCATCAGCCGCGCATCTATCGGCGGCGGTCTTGAAGAAGAAGACACCAAACACTAACCCCATCTTCCCTTCATCCATATAGAGGGAACACATAGGGACAAGACATCCCTTCCATCGTAGCCCGTAACAGGCGCAAACATGGTTTCCTGCACACTCACACACGCGCCCACAGCAAAGCACGGGCAGGGGCGTATCGTGTCTGCGGTCTTGTTAAAGGGCTAGCATCATCACCATTACATTCCACACAGGGGCAGGCATACATCTTCTGCGGCGCGTAGGTGCGCGTGTGTGCGCGTGGGGGCAGGCATGGGTGCGCAGGCGTGGGAAAAAGTAGGCGCAGTTGGGGCGCAAATCGACACCCCACCCCCCAAAGTGCCGCGCCGTCAGTAATACAATGGTTTAATCCGCACAGCGGTGGGCTTTTTTAGGTATTAACCTAAGTTAACACACATCACATTAGGTATTGCCCTAAGTTAAGTATGGGGGTATGATGGGTGTATGGGTGATAAAGCATGGAAACAACGGGAAAGACAGGTTGCCGCCTACTTTGGGGGGGAACGCACACCGTTGTCAGGGGGTAACGGCAAGATAACCCGTGCCGATGTGGTGCATGATGACCTGTTTATAGAGGTTAAACTGCGCCAAAAGCACAGTGTGGTCACCTTATGGGATGCAACCAAGGAACTAGCGGACAAAGAAGACAAAACACCTGTCATCTGTCTTGCTGAAAAGAACCGCAAGGGTTTTTGGATAATGGTTCATAGCGATGATTTGGCGAAATTATGAGCAGTGCATTAGCAAAAGCGGTGGAAATTGCAAAAGAATTAGAATTCCGCAAAGCAACTAACCGTATGGCGCACTATGCGCCCTATGACTATCAGGTCAAATTCCACAATACACAGGCACAACAGCGGCTACTGATGGCGGGTAACCGTATCGGCAAGTCTTTCTGTGGGGCTATGGAAATGGCTTACCATCTGACGGGTCAATACCCTGATTGGTGGGAAGGCAAAAAATTTGAACGCCCTATACGGGCGTGGGCAGGGGGTGCATCTAACGAAACTACCCGTGACATCTGCCAAAAAGAACTGGTTGGACAGCCTGATGACCCTACGGCTAAAGGAACGGGGTCTATTCCACTAAAATACATTGGGGAAACGGTGCGTAAAGCGGGTGTGCCTAATGCTATGAACAGTCTTGTTGTTAAGCACAAGACAGGCGGGTGGTCACGCCTAGCGTTTAAGGCGTATGAAATGGGCAAGGAAAAATGGATGGGTGAATCACTAGACGTGATTTGGCTAGACGAAGAACCGCCACAATCAATCTACACACAAGCGTTAACCCGAACCGCTGACAAAGGCGGTATTGTCTATATGACCTTTACACCTGAAAACGGCATGACCGAAACAGTCGCGCAGTTTGTGAATGACCTACGCGCAGGACAGGCATTGATACAAGCAGGGTGGGATGATGCCCCGCATATGACAGCCGAAGTGCGTGAACAGATACTTTCGGCACTGCCACCCCATGAAAGAAAGATGCGTGAGCAAGGCATACCGCAACTAGGTTCAGGTCTTGTCTTTCCGCTACCTGAAGACCAAATGGTGTGCGAACCGATTGAAATACCTGCGCATTGGGCAAGAATGGCGGGTATCGACTTTGGTTGGAATCACCCAACAGCAGGGGCTTGGATTGCTTGGGATAGAGATAGTGACTGTATTTATGTCTACGATACATACGCTATGCGTCAAGAAGCAGTGCCTATTCACGCAAGTGCGTTTAAGGCTAGGGGTAATTGGATTCCTGTTATTTATCCGATGGACGGAAGGCAAGCCGATAAGGGTTCAGGTAAGTCACTTGCAGAACAATATCGCAATGAGGGAGTGAACCTAACACGTGAACACTTCACAAACCCACCACAAAAGGGAATGAAGGAAGGAACGGGCGGTATATCAGTAGAAGCAGGTATACAAGAAATGTATACACGCTTTACAACTAACAGATTGAAAATTTTTAGTAATCAAGGTAAACTATTAGAAGAACTGAGAATGTATCATCGTAATGACGGTAAAATTGTTGCCGCCAATGATGACATTATCAGTGCTTTGCGTTATGCAGTTATGTCAGTAAGGAAGGCACGGGTTAAGGATTACGAACCTACGCAAATGTTTTCCGATAATGACTTTAACGTATTCGCTTAATGAAAGGGGCAAAACATGGGTGCAGTTAAAAAATTATTCAAAGCAGTGGCGAAAGTCATTGCACCTACGCCAAAAGTTACCGCACCTACTGTAGCAAAAGCGGCTGTTGAAAAAGCACAGACGGCTAAAGCGGCAGTAGCAAAAGGTGTAACAGGCGGTTCACTGTATGGTGGTTCAACCATTATGAGTGGCGCAGGTGGCGTAGAGGAAGAAGCAAACGTAGCAAAGACGGTGCTTGGCGGGACAAAGAAAAAAGTCAAGAACCTGATGGGCGAAGGTGGCGCATAACGGATAAGGTGGCATCATGGTTGAAGTCAGGGTGGATAGGGCGATTTATGACAAAGCCTATGAATACCTTCAGCCAAGGGCGCACATCCTTAGACCGCTTGAACACGAAGACCGTGTTATTGCGTTTACAAAAGATGATGAAGTCGTTGGTGCATTGCTGTTTAGCGACTATGATGGGAACAACATCATGGTGCATTTAGCGTTAGATGACCCAAAGATTGCGTCAAGGCGCAACATTAAATTGATGTTTGATTATGCGTTTAACCAGTGTAAATGTAATAGGATGACAGGAATTTGTGTAGATGGATACGAGCGCAATGAACGGTTACTAGCAGGTGTCGGCTTTAAAAAAGAAGGCATCATAAGAAATATAATGAATGTGGATGGCACTTGTGTTGACGGTGCAATCTACGGAATTTTGAAAGGGGAATGTAAATGGGTATGAAATCCGCACCACAGATGCCGCCCCCTGTTGACACTTCTGTTATAGACGAAACCAAGAAGAAGGAAGCCGCGCTAAAAGCAGAAAAAGATAAAATGCTTAGTGTCAATAAGCAGGGTAAATACGGCACTATCCTAACATCAGGTCTTGGTGTTGAGGAAGAAGCATCTACGGCAAAGACCATGCTTGGTGGAACGGTGGTGTAACATGGCAGAATCCTACGCATCACCATACGAATATATTAAAAAACGCCAATCCTATTTGGCATCACAGCGTGGAACGTGGGAAGACCATTGGCAAGAAATTCTTGACTATGTTATGCCGCGAAAAGCGGACATTACGTTTGTTCGTTCAAGAGGTGAAAAGCGGTCAGAAAAACTGTTTGATAGCACTGCAATCACTGCAAATACCCTACTAGCCGCATCACTACAAGGCACACTGACATCCCCATCACTGCCTTGGTTCAGCCTTAAACTGCGCGATAAAGCCTTAAACGAAAATCGTGACGTTAAGATTTGGCTAGAAGACACTGCACGTAGAATGTATGACACATTCAGCGACAGCAATTTCAATACCGAAGTCCACGAAATGTATTTAGACCTGACCAGTATTGGCACAGGTTGTCTTTTTGTTGAGGAAGGTAAAGGTGGCTTTGCTGAAAGCAGTATCCACTTCAATACACTTCACATAAGTGAATTTTACATAGCCGAAAACATTAACGGGTATGTAGATACGGTGTATAGACGCTACAAAATGAACGCCCGTCAAGCCATGCAAGAGTTTGGTGAAGACAATATTGGCGAAAAAATTAAAGAAGCAGTCGAGCAAAAGCCTGATAAAGAATTTACGTTTATCCATGCGGTAGAACCGTCTGAAGATTACAAACGTGCAACAGGCAAAGTCGCTACAAAACTGAAATACCATTCATGTCACATCTGCGAAGAAGACAAAATGGTAGTCAGGACAGGCGGCTACAACGAATTTCCTTATCTTGTTCCTAGATGGTCAAAGGCTACAGGCGAAATGTATGGACGTTCACCGTCCTACAATGCGTTGCCTGACATCAAGACCATCAACAAGGCTGTAGAGATTGGTCTGAAGGCGTGGGCAAAGGCTATTGACCCACCACTACTTGTGACCGATGACGGCGTTATAGGGCGCGTTAGAACTACGCCTGCGGGTATTACCGTGGTTCGTAGCGAAAACGCTATCAGACCGCTTCAAATCGGCAGTAATTGGCAAATTACAGACCTAAAAGAAACGCAGTTACGCACAGCAATTCGTCAGGCTTACTATTCTGACCAACTGCAACTGCAAGAAGGTCCACAGATGACCGCAACAGAAGTGCAGGTTCGTTACGAATTGATGCAACGGTTGCTTGGTCCAACCCTAGGACGTTTCCAATCAGAATTTTTGAACCCGCTTATTGAGCGTGTGTTTGGAATTATGATGAGAGCAGGCGTTTTACTACCGCCGCCACGTCAAATGGAAAAAGGTGGGCAGATGGATGTCGAGTATGTTGGACCGTTGGCGCGGTCACAGCGTATGGAAGAAGCACAAGCCATTGACCGTCTGTATCAACTAGCCATGAACATTGGTCAGATTGACCCAAGTATCATGGACAACATAGACCACGATGAAGCCATTCGTATGAGGGCTAAATTGTTGGGTGTGCCTGCTACTGTAATGCGTGACCCACGTGAAGTTATGGCAGGACGACAAGCACAGCAACAAATGGCGGCGCAACAGCAAGCAATGATGGCGGCGCAACAGCAATCACAAGTGGCTAAGACGCAGGCAGAAGCCGCAAACCTTATGGGCAAGGGCGAAACCCAAGCCGTAATGCAACAGGCTACTGCTGAAGCAGAAAGGCAAATGACAGAATAATGGACGAACAAGAAGAATTGCACAAAGAACACACTGAATTAGTCGAGAACTATAAACAGTGTTTTACGTCACCTGCGGGTGCGAAAGTGCTAGAAGACTTGGAAGCGGCATACGGACACAGAATTAGTTTTAGTAGTGACCCTTATGCCACGGCTTACAAGGAAGGACAGCGTAGTATGGTGCTACGCATATTAACAATGTTAAAAGAAAGGAAAGAATAAACTATGGACGAGCAGACCGTTACCACAGAACAGGCAAACCCTGTCGAATCGACATTGATGGGTTCTGTAGATGGTGGCGATAATCTTGATTGGAAATCGTCACTGCCCGAAGACATCCGCAATGAACCTACGTTACAGAACTTCAAGGACGTTGAAAGCCTTGCCAAGACTGTAATTCACCAACAGAAGGCTATGGGAAGTCGTATTCCCCTGCCGAAAACTGACGAAGAACTGTCGGAAGTCTACAACAAACTAGGCAGACCTGAATCGGCTGACAAGTATGAATATCAATTAAATGAAGAAGTTAAGCAGTATTTTGATGAAGGGGCTTTAAGTCGTTTCAAAGAAGTCGCACACGCTAACGGCTTGAACAGCAAACAGGTTCAGGCATTGATTGATTATCAGTCAGGCGAATTGGCAGAGGTTATTCAGAACGAACCTTCACAGTTAGCCGCACAGAAAATTGAAACAGAAGACTACCTAAAGAAAGAATGGGGTGCAGAGTATGACCGTAATGTTCGTGCCGCACAACGTGCTTTGCAGGTGTATGGCGATGATGAAATCATTGATTTGATGAATACATCGGCAGGCAATCACCCTGCGGTAGTTAAATTGTTTGCAAAACTTGGCAAAGAAATAACGGAAGATATGGCGCAAAACACGGCTAATAACCGTTTGGCTGTATCACCGCTTGACGCTAAGATGGAAATCGAGCAAGTATTCTCTAATCCAAACCACCCATACTTCAAGGACAACCATCCTGAACATCGGGCGGCGGTAGAACGTATGCGGGAATTGCACGAAAAAGTTTATGGTAATTAACCTTTTATATGGTATAGTTACTTAACTACGTCAGAACCGAAAGGACAATCTGTGTGGTGGGCATGATGCCTTAACAATCCGATTAGTTACCGTAAGTAATGAGGTTTCCCTGTAAAGGATAAAAACCGTGTAGCAAGTCGAAAGACTTATTTGAACTTAAACGGAAGGAGAACTGATTATGTCAGTGCAAATCACTACCGCTTTTGTAGAACAATACAAAAGCAATGTGTTTCACTTGGCGCAACAGAAAGGTTCACGTTTGAGGGATGCGGTCCGCACTGAAACAGTAACAGGCAAATCGCATTACTTTGAACGTATCGGCTCTGTCGCGGCACAGAAACGCACATCACGTCATTCGGACACCCCACGCATGGATACGCCACATAGCAGACGTAAAGTCACTATGGACGACTATGATTGGGCAGACCTGATTGACCAAGAAGATAAGGTTCGTATGCTCATTAGCCCACAAAGCGAATACGCTATGGCGGGTGCATGGGCTATGGGTCGAGCAATGGACGATGCAATTATTTCTGCGGCTACAGGCAACGCTTTTGGCGGTGTTAGTGGCGGCACATCTATTGCATTACCTGCGTCACAGCAAATTGCTGTTGGTGCTTCAGGACTTACTATCGCAAAACTTATCGAAGCCAAGGAAATCTTGGACGGTAACGATGTAGACCCTGATGAACCACGGTTTATGATTGTGACCAGTAAGCAGATGACCAATATGCTTAACGAAACCAAAATCACTTCAGCAGACTATGCGTCTGTCAAGGCTTTGGTTCAGGGTCAGATTGGAACTTTCCTAGGTTTCAATTTCATCCGAACTGAACGTCTTGGTTTGGATGGTAATGGTGACCGTCAAGTATTGGCGTTCTGCCGTTCAGGTCTAGGGCTTGCAGTAGGTGCAGATGTATCCACACGGATTTCTGAACGTGCTGACAAGAATTATGCAACTCAAGTGTTTCTTTCAATGACTATCGGTGCTACGCGAGTAGAAGACGAAAAAGTCGTTGAAATCGCTTGTTCAGAATAAGGGGGAGTAGAAAATGGCTACAGTTTACTCTGTTCAAAAGACTAAATGGTCTGTGAATAACCCCTCTGAAAAGGTCAACACTAACGAATTGGCAGGACGTGTGCGTGTCGCTTATGGCGAATACACTACTGCTTCTACCGCTAGTGGTGACGTAATAGAAATGTTTAACTTGCCGAATGGCGCACGAATTGTTGGTGCTAAACTAGGTCACGAAGCCCTAGGTGCATCGACTACTTTGAGCGTTGGTTATGCGGCGCACACTGCTTCTGACGGCTCTGCCGTATCAGCGGCGGCGGCGGCGTATAAAGCGGCGGCGGCTTCTACTTCTGCACAAGTAGTAGATGCGGCGGCAACACTTGCACTTGGCTTTGCTTCTGTAACAGATGCAAACGAAGGCGGTGTGCCAGTTACCGTTACTATCGGGGGTGCGGCGGCAACGGGCAAAGTCACGTTGACCATGCTGTATGTAACCGACTAAAAGGGCTTGATGGGGGGGTAAAACCCCCCGTCATTCTTAGGTGTTCATATGGCTACAGACGTATCAATTTGTTCAAACGCCCTACGTAGGTTGGGTGACAGCCCAATTACGTCTTTAACTGATGACACAGAACGCGCCCGTTTGTGTAATGCTTTTTTTGCAGACGCAAGGGATTCGGTTTTAAGAAGTCACCCGTGGAATTTTGCAATCACACGGGCAACACTGACGAAACTTACAGCAACACCCGCATACGGATATGACTATCAGTATGCCCTACCTACAAACCCATATTGCTTGCGCGTATTGGGAATGGAATACCCTGACTACGAATTCAAAATCGAAAACGATGCGACATTCGGACGGGTGTTACTGACCAATGAAGGCACAGCCAATATCTTATATATTGCACGGGTCACTAATGCGGTCTTGTTTGACAGTATGTTCGTTGACGTGTTGACAGCAAAGTTGGCTGTTGATTTGGCTTACCCTGTAACTGGTAGTGTCCAATTACAAGGTCAGATGGAAAAGTTATATCAGCAAAAACTTTCTGAAGCACGTAGTGTAGACGGACAAGAAGGTGTCATTGATGACCTTGTATCCGATACATTTACGGACTTTAGAAGATAATGGCGCGTGTTCATCCTTTCCAAACAAATTTCACCGCAGGTGAACTAACACCAAAACTTGCAGGTCAGACTGACTTCAAGAAGTATTCTAATGGTGTAGAAATCCTAGAAAACATGACGGTGTTCCCCCAAGGGGGTGCAACGCGGCGTTATGGAACGCGATTTGTTGCTGAAGTAAAAGACAGCACAAAGAAATGTCGTCTAATTCCTTTTGAATTTAACGTAGAACAATCCTACGTGTTGGAATTTGGTGACCAGTATATAAGGTTCTACAAGGATGGTGGGCAGATTACAGAAGCCGCCAAGACCATCACAGCAATTACGCAAGCAAATCCTGCAAACGTCACGTCTGTCGGTCATGGATATACTACGGGTGACGATATTTGGATTTATGCTGTTGTTGGTATGGACGGCATCAATGGCAGGCGTTATCGCATTACTGTTGTGGATGCTGATAACTTTACTTTAAATGGCATAGATACGACATCTTTTACTGCATATACGTCAGGCGGCACAGCAAACAAAGTTTACGAGATTGCTAGCCCCGTCACTGAAGATATACTGTATGAAATCCAATATACGCAGTCTGCGGACGTTATGTATATTGTTCACGAAACCATACCGCCAAAAAAACTATCACGAACAGGACATACATCGTGGACGCTAGTAAGCGAAGCATTTGAAAATGGTCCATATCTTGATAAAAACACATCAAGTTTTACGTTTACATCATCTGCAACAGGTGTAGGCACAGGAAGAACGCTAACAGCATCAGGTTTGTTTCCTGACGCATTAGGTCTTACAGGTTTTCACCCTGACGATATTGGGCGTTTAGTGCGTATGACCGCAGGTTGGGGCGTGATTACAGGCTACAATTCACCTACGCAAGTCGTGTGGGAAATTAAAAAAGCACTGACATCGGCTTCTGCAACAACCGATTGGTCATTAGGTGCATGGTCAGAACACACAGGTTACCCACGAACCGTATCATTCTTTGAACAAAGGTTAATGTTTGCGGGGTCTACGGCTTATCCACAGACTATTTGGGCATCACAATCAGGTCTATACACAAACTTTTCCACAGGAACTTCACTAGCGGCAGAAGCCTTTATCTATACGATTGCGGCTAACAGAGTTAACACAATTCGTTGGCTAGCACCTGCGCGTGACTTAATTGTCGGCACAGCGGGTGGTGAATTCAAAGTGGGCAGACCTACAGGCGAACCGCTAAAGCCTGACAACGTGTCGATTACACAGCAAACTACCTACGGTGGTTGGACTACAGAACCAATTCAGATTGGTAACGTGGTTCTATTTGTGCAGAAACAGCGTAAGAAAATCCGTGAATTTGCGTATCAGTTTGAAGACGATGCGTATGCCGCACCTGATATGTGCCTATTGGCAGAACATATCTTAGGAAACGGCGCGGTAGACGTAGCCTATGCACAAGAACCTGAAAGTATTTATTGGGTGGTTCGTGAAGACGGAACACTGTGCGGAATGACCTATCAGCGTCAAGAAGACGTGGTGGCATGGCACAGGCACATTCTAGGCGGCTACAACGGCTATTCGTTCAATGCGGCTACTGCGGTAACTGGTTCTGCGTCAGACGCGCTGAACAACGGTTATATCACGATTACGGCGCATGGTTATGCGATAGGTGACAAAGTAACGTATGACGCAAACGGCAATACCAAGATTGCGGGTCTTGAAGATGGGAAAGACTATTATGTCGTAGTGCGCAGTGCCAATGAAATTGAATTGGCAGAAACATACCAACAAGCGTTAGACCGCACGATTGTGCAGATTGGCACTGGCACTGGCACACACTATATTCGTGCCGCCGCAAAATGCAAGTCTGTTGCGACTATTTCTGAAGACGAAGAAAACCAAGTATGGCTTTGTGTGGAACGCACGATTGGCAATACTAAACGCGCATACATCGAATACCTAAGTAACACCGTAAATATGGATTCCTGCCTATCAGGAACGGTTAATGGTTCGTCTACAGATGTGACAGGACTAGACCATTTAGAAGGCGAATCAGTCCAAATCCTAATTGGTGACGCTGTTTATCCTAACCAAACAGTAACAAACGGAAAAATAACAGTTAACTTACCTGCCAATACAGGGTATAAGAGTATAGAGATAGGACTGAAATACGTCAGTAAGATTAAAACAATGCGAGTAGAAGCAGGGGCGCAAGCAGGAACGGCACAAGCCCGTCCAAAAAGGTATAATGAAGTTACCGTGCGTTTATATAAAACGGTCGGTGTAACTATAAACGGTGACCAAATACCGTTTAGGTCTTCATCTACCCCTGTTGGGCAGAACATTGAAGAATTTACAGGCGACAAACGGGTGACCAACCTAGGATGGGATAGAGATGGTCAGATAATAATAGAACAAACGCAACCATTGCCAATGACAGTCCTAGGTGTCACAGGCACATTGGTTACGAGTGATTAGGAAAGGGGGTTCATAATGGCTTGGTGGGTTGTTCCTGCTATGCTTGCTTCAACGGCAGTGACCGTTATGGGCATCTCACAGCAAAAAAAGGCAATGAAAGCAAATGCGGCTTGGGCAGAATACGAGCGCACACTTAACTTTCATTACGAAAAACAGAAGCGTCTTAAAGATGAAACTGCGCGACTAAGTGAAAACCGCGCACGTGCAGGTGCGTCAGGAACACAAATGTTCACAGGAAGCAGTCTATTGATTGCCGAAGCAGATGCGCAAGAATTTGAGAACGATATGTGGTTCTTGGAAAAAGGCGTATTTGTAAAAAATGCGGCGGCAAATGCAGAACTGCAAGGACAGTTAACGGCGGCTAATTATAAGATTGGTCAGACAATACTTAGCGGTGCGGCACAGGCAGGCGATTACGATGCCCGATTTAACGATGCCAAATTCTTTGGAAGTGCGTAATCATGGCTATTAAATTATCAAGATACGCAGGCAGTCTAGGAAGCGCACCACTACAAAGTGGACGAACTATTACTACGGGCGTTACCGAAGGTGGATTGCAAGACCTTGGTAAAGGAATTATGGATATTGCCAAAATGTATGGCGAAGCAAGTATCCGTAGGGAAGCCAAACTGCGTGACCTTGACCTAGTTTCTAAAAACGAAAACGGTAAGAACGAAAGCCTGCTTCACAATGATAATTTTACTTTTGACATAGAAACGTCAGGTAGAACCGATTGGCAGTCTTGGGAAGATGAATTTAAGACCAGTTATCAAACAAATGTAACTGACAAAAAACTCAATGGCGATTTCAAAGACGATGAAGTCGCATGGAAAAAACATGAGCCGTTCAATGACCTAGGTTACATTGAAGGGCTACGTGCTATCCGCACATTGGCAAAAAATCAGCGTCTTAAAAATGCGCAACGTGCGTATGACCAGTCATGGGTAAGCACCCAAGGTAGCATCGACAAAGCAACGTCAGCCGAAGAAGTAAAAAGTATTTACGACACATGGGCGACAGGCACGTTAGGTAACTACGCTAAGACTGAATTTATTACGGGTGAACGCTATAAGTCTGACAATGAAGGCATGGCGGCATATGCAAACAATGCCTATATGTTTCATCAGGTCAGCAAAGGTGTTGCACCATTACAAGCACCTAATGGTAGCGGGGCAATAAATTGGGCTGAACTAGCCAACAAAGCCGCAGACCCTACTTACAAAATGCAGGACATTCAAGGTAATGAACTTACCGTTGATGACCCAATCCGCAAAGGTCTTATTAAACATTACCGTGAAAAAGACGGTGAACAAGACACGTTCTTTGAGCGTGAACGTAATGACCGTCAACGCGAATCAAAAGGTTTTTTTACTGACCGAATCATCAGAATGTCTACAGGTAAGCCTGATGCTGACTTCCTAGGTGATTTGCAAAAAGACCAAAGTCTTGAGCCTGAAACCAAGTTAGCCCTAAGAAATTCTTACTTTACTACTGTCGGTAACTTGAAAGACAAAACAAAACCGTGGGAAACACAGCAAGGCATTGCCGCAGAAGGTATGTTGCGTGTTTTGGTTTCTGCGGGTGTGATTGATACGCAAGAAGAAAAAGGCATTATCCGCGATATGTGGCTAAACGGGCAGTTAATCAGTCCTGAAACCGTTTCTACGCTTGATAAACTTGTTGACGAAAAAATTGCACAAAGCAATAAGCCTAACCAAGTGCTTTATAAACGCACAGTAGGCACGATTATGAAAGAAATGGGCGAAAAACAAAGCCCAATAGCCGCGTTATCAAGTCTTGATGCAGGTGCAGGTTCACTTAAAAGCCTGTCTGATGTTCAAAATCTGATTGATTCAATGTCAGGTCAGATGTCTAAAGAAGCATTGTTGGCTATTCAAAACCTAGATTACATGATTGCTGAAGGTCAACGTAAAGGGTTTACTGTCCAAAATATGTTGGGCAACCCAAGTAGTCCAAACTATATCGTTAACGATGTTATCAAGGTATATAAAGAACTGAAGTCAGAATCAGACTTAACTAAGTTTAATACTTCAGCGCAAAACTATCTCAACGCAAATTGGTATACAGACGGCAAGTTTGGTATTGATGCGGCGGCTTGGGCGGCAAGTCCATTGCGTTCTGCACCTGTTGTTAAGAATGTTCCATTGCGCAGGGAAGGCGAAACTATAACGGATTACTTGCCTAGATTAGATAAGTGGATGCAAGAAAACAAAATGTCTAACAATTCAATGCTACCAATGTTTATGTATGGTGACCAACCAAATGTAGGCGGGGCGGGTATGAACATTATTGGAACTGAATGATGAATAGTTTAACGGTCACACAACTTAGACAGGCAGGGTTTTCTGATGAACACATCATTAACTTTACCAATTCTAAAAGACCGTTCCTAAAAGGCGCAGGTTTTTCTGACAGCGAAATCAATGACCATTTTGGTATTGCGCAATCGTCATGGGATATGTTTGCCAAGTCACAGGTAGTCGGTCAAGACCGTAGCCTAATTGTTGATACAGACGGTGACCAACTATCTGTTAAACCAAAAGACGAAAACGCAACACTTGCAGAAGTCGCGGCGAAACAGGACAACAATCTTGTTACTAAAGACAATCAGGTTGTAAAGCCTGACGGGGTAACACAGCCTGACACTGTTTCGGCTGATGGACAGCCTGTGGCTGATACACAGGGCAAAGATTTGATGCGCCCTGAAAACGTCAATCAGCCTACGTTTAACACCAACCTAGCGACAAGCATTGCCGAAGCAGAAAAAAACAAACCACCAGTTTATAAATGGGAAGATTTAACTGACGTTCAAAAAAGACAACTTAAAATGGGCGGTTCGTTTTGGACTGAAGACGCAAGTGGTAAAACGGGCGGTAGCGGCAAAAGAATCAGCAGTAAGGACGTTTTGTATCCAAACAAGGAATACACACAGCGTGAAGAAGAAGCGCGTGAAGAACGATTTTCTGTTCTAAATACTTTAGTTAGTAGTGGTCCATCTACTTTACGTCTACTAGACGGCATACAAAAGACCAATGGGTTTACTGACTTTCAGATAGATACCATTAACGAAGCATTGTCGTTTGTTTCGGCTATTGAGAGTGACAACAAAAACATTCTCAACGAAATGGGCAATAAGGGCGGCGTGTTTCAGATACGTCAAGACGAAATGGTTTCATTGATAAACCGTTACGTTAACCTGTCTAAACAGTTTGACCCATCATTTGTTAAGCCTGATTGGGTAGACAAAGCACTAGAAGATAAACGTGCTACATCGTTGCCATTGGATGCACAACGTGCGCTGATGCTAACTAAGATGTTTACCATTACACAGCCTGCTTATGCAGACGGTAATTATTCCACAACAGGTAATTTTCAGTTTAGTGAACTAAGCGATACTGAACGAGCAGAACTTCAACAAATTCGCGTTGACGTAGGTGAAAGCGTAAAAGCAGTAGTCGAAGGTGTTGGCGACAGAAATGCACTTCTACAACAAATAGAAGCCAAAAAAGCCGAAATTGAACTTGTTACGGCTAATCCTGCTATTACGATTGGCGAAATTCAAAGACAACAGGTTGAAATACTTAAACTAGACGAAGCACTAGCCCACCTTGAAAAACAATATGCCGCATTGCAACTGCGCTTAGATAAGCAAGCCAAACTAGCCTATGACGATACAGATGCGGGGGCAGAAGCAGACTTTAACAATGCACCGCTAGAAGTGCGTCAGTCATTGTTTGAGTTAATTCGTAAGGACAAACGTGTGCCTGACGAAAACGCTATGTCTTTGCCTATGCGTATTGCCAAGGGTGACCCTGAAGCAATCAAAGAATTCTATTTGAAATACCACAACCCACCAAATCCTGACCAAGATACCCCTGCGCTTACAGAACGTGTAGACAAGTATCTAAGCAAGTGGAACACCGTGGACTACAAATACGAACTGCCGCAAATGGCAACGTGGTCACAAGACGGTTGGGTGACTGAATTTGCAAAAGACAGTTACGCAGGACGTAAGTTTATTAAGTATTCAGGTGGTGCAGGCGAACAGAACGTATTCGGCAACGGCATGAATTTGTCGGTGTCAGGTCTAATGTCAGCCTATCACTATGAAGTCGGCGTAAACGGTAAAGACCCACGCAAGGCGTATGAAGAAATTTTCATGCACCAAAGTCAAGACGGAATGTTGGGCTTTTCGCAGGATGTTGCTAAGTCAATGTCGCAAATCCTAGGTGATACGCCGTGGATGGGTGTAGGTTGTGCCGCCGCTGTAGCACCCCCTGCGGTTGGTATGTTAACCCCTGCCGCACCCGCTGTTGCCCCAACATTGCCGTTCTTCTGTGCCGCAGGTGCATTTGCGTTGCCTGAATCAATGCGTGATACCTACATTCGCGGCATTATGAATGGCGAAGTAAACAACTTTGACGAATTTCAAAAAGAATTTATGTCGGCACGAACTGCCGAAGTCGCAGGTAAATACGGCGTAGTCGGCGCAGTAACTATGGGCGCAGGTAAAGGTGTTCAGGCAATGGGTGGTGGCAGATTGCTACAACTTAGTGCAGAAGTGCCAACAATGGTTACCTTGTCCGCAGTGCTAGAAGGACACGTTCCTACTAGACAAGACTTTGCCCATGCCGCTGTCTTGATGTTTGGTATTCATGGCGCAGTAAAAGGCACAAATGCACTGTATCAAATCTACAAGCGACATGGCGTTCACCCACGTGATGTAGTAACGCTAGCAGAAGCACGTGAAGATATTGCCGCAGATTTGGCTGAAGGTAGAGTGCCACGTTACTTCACTGAAGTAGGCGAAGCATTGCTTAATGCCGCAGAAGAAACTACAGGCACAAAACTAATACCGCCGCCAAAGGTTGAAGTAAACCAAACCGTTAAGACTAGCGTTGCAGGAACAGAAACAGGCAAGGTTGTCGGGCGTGAACAGGTAGATGGCGCAGAAGCCATTATCAGCATTGAAAAGCCAAATGGCGAAGTCATTAAGGTTGGCGAATCAAAAGTAGAGCCGTCAAACTCTGAACACATCACTGTTGAAATTACGCCTGAAGGTCAGGTTCGGTTTGGCGAAGTTAAAGAAACTAACTTTGAAGCCCGTAAAGCGGCAGGCGAATTTGATGCAGACGTTATTCTGCTTGACGAAATTGTAGTTAAAGCCCCCAAAGTCGATGTTGCTGTTGATACTGTGGTTAAGAAACAGGAACAGGCAGTCAAATGGGAATCAGACGATGCAGTCGGAACAGTAGACGTTTGGGTCAAGAAAGAAGTTTACCCTGAACTAACAGCCGAATTTAAGAACAAAGACGTAGGCAGGGTATCTTACGAAGGCAAAGAAGCGTCTGCAAAAATTAAGTCTGACATAATTGGTAGGGTTGAAGAAACCACCAAAGTAGACGTTGTTTACGGTATTGAAAAAGGCGGTCCAAGTGGAATGACCGAAGCATCTACTGTGGTTCGTGCCGCAGATGGATATTACGTTGTTCCACGTGAAATGTTTGAAGCACTGCGTAAATACACTGACCCTTTGACCAAAGAGGTAAAAGACGCAGATGTTGGCTTTAGCGAAGGTAATATTGTCTTTATTGCTAAAGATAGCGTAACTGGCAAAACGTCACTGATTGGCAGTCTTCACGCTAAAAAGGCTGAAGGCAAGGTAGAAGCACAGGCATCGTCTTACTACACAACCCACATGGACAGCACAGGAAAAACGTGGTCTAGGGAAAATTCTACTAAAGGCGGTAGTCAGCGTAAGATACCTGATGAACCTAATCAGCCACCACCATTTAACGGCGAACTGAATTGGAAGGGTCTGTTTGAATACGGACGTGGCTTAGACACGTTTGACCTTGTAGAACTTACCCGCGCATTGATTGACCATACCCCGTTCCTAGAAAACCTGAAGGAAGGCTATTACGGCTATTTCCAATACGGTGGAATTAAGGGTGGTAAAGTCAGACAGTTTACTAAGGAAGAACTGAAGGTAGTGGTAAACCGCGCCCTACAGGAAAATCCAAAGCAATTCATTATGACCTTGGCGCATGAGATTGGTCACTTGATTGACTATCTGCCACAGGAAACAATGAACAAAGGTAACATCCTTGGTTCACTAGCCGCTATCAAAGACTACCTAAACAAATGGATTGATGGACGTGCAGACGGCGCGAAACCATTAACCAAGGTAGAAATTGAAGCCTTGCGCAAAGAAGCAGAAGCAGAAGCACTAGCCAAAGAACCTGTGATAGATGCAGAAATCACAGGTGAACTAGCGATTACGCCTAAGAAAATCCTAGATATTTGGAAAGACCCTGACATCAGAAGCAAGATTGACCCTGAATTCTATTCGGTCATCCAAGGTCTTAGCAATGCGCTGAAGAAGCAGGTAACACGTAGTGCGATGAAGGGCATGATTGACCCGCACATCAAAGCAATCGTGGACAAAATCAATGGCAAGAAAAACATTGACCCTGATGTTCTCAAAAAAGCAGAGGACATTCTTGCGGCGAAGGTTGAGAAAGAAATTAAAGAACGTGGTCTTGTTTCTAGGGAAGAAATAATGGCTGAATTGAAGGCTTTGACGCAAGAGTGGAAGCCATTCGATGATGCCGCCAACCCTAACTTTACTGCGTATCGTTACAGCCCACGTGAATTGATGGCTGACTTTATGATGGCGTTTATGCTACGTCCACAGTGGACTAAAGTTAATGCGCCAAAAGCGTTTGAAGTGTTGATGAACCACTTCCACAAACGCCCTGAAGTCATGCAGGAATTCCTAAAGATACAAAACGCATTGAACGCAGGCGGCGACAAAATGTTTGCGCCTATTCATACCGCAACAATGGAAATGATGCGGTCAGGTTCAGAGCGTGTTGGCAAGAAAATGATTGAGGATGCCGAAACAGGACCATCTGTTCGTGATGCGGTAGAAACTGAATTCATTGACATATTTGGTTGGTTCTACAGACGCTTTGGTGGACCGAATGGATTTTTTGGTTCTGACAGGGCGGCACGTTGGTTCAATGAAGCCACAATGTATTTTGGCGGCATGATTGAGAAATTCCGCTATCGCCATGCTTATATGCAGTCATACCAAAAGGCGATGATGCGCGAAGTGTTTGAACCGCTAAACAAGTCAGGCAAAAGCCATGACGTATTAGGCACGATGCTACTGTATCGAAACCTAGCGTTTAGTATTCAGCGTGGCGGCAAAGCAAACCCATTAGGTTTGTGGTCACAAATGAAAGAAGCCGTTCAGAAAGATGCTGAAGGCAACCCTGAACTTGTCAGGATTGTTACCGAAATCGAAGGTGGACGTGACGCAAAGTCTATTTACGAAAACTTTGCCAAACTACACCCTGACGTTGATGCGCTAGCCACAAAGTTTTTTGAAATCCGCGCTGAATATATGCACCCTGTCTTAAAAGACAGCATGATGTTTGATGCCGAAACATTACAAAAGATGTTGGACAACAACGAATACATCACGTTTAGCGTCAGCAAATGGGTAGAAAAGAAGATTGGTAAATATGGCAACAAGGCGTTTATGTCTGCACACATTAAGCGGACTGAAGGCACATTGGCAGACATTCTGAACCCACTACACACTACGTTAGAAAAAGACTTCATGCTGTTAACGGCATTGAAGAAAAACCGCCTAATTATTGAAGCCGTCAAATGGATGCAAGACAACAAGTCTTGGATGGAAACATTTGATATGAACACAAAACTTGGTGGTTCAAAGAAAGATGTGGTGATTGAAAAAGCCAAGTCGATTGGTAAGGGCGTTTATGAGCCACCGCCAAAAGGTATGCACCAAATTATGTTGATGCGTAACGGCAAGGTAGAAATGTGGAACATGAATAAGTTTGCCGCTGATGCGTTCTTAGATAACCCTTATCGTTGGATTATGGGAACAAGCATATTAGCGTCTACTAATGCTTGGTATCGCGGCATATTTACTGAATATAACCCATTGTTTTGGGGTAAGAATATGTTCAAGGATACAGGACGTGCGGTTCGTAACCTTGAAAACGCCCGTTACTTTGACATTTTGAAGGGCGGTAAAAACAGTTACGTTAAGTATCTAATCAAATCTATTCGTCCAACATGGAAATCTATCTTTGGCGATGGCACAAACCTAACCAACTTGATGGAAAAGGAAGGCTATTTGATTTCGGCAATGGAAGGATACCGTGGTCAAGCAGGTGAACTAGCCATTAGACGTATGGTTAAAGACGGCACATTGACAGCAGATAATGTGATTGTCGAAAAACTGTTGCAGAAATTAGACCCCAAAAAGTATGAAACTTTCTACAGCAATACGATGGGTAGGATGTTGGAATACGTTGGGAACATTGCGCGTGTTTTAGAGCGTATGCACAAAGTCGCAGGTAAGATGTATTTAGATGACGCTGTTAAACGCGGCGAACTAAAGATGTCCGATATGGAAATCTTACAGCGTGTTCAGGCTGACGTTGGTTCACCATCATTCCTACGCACAGCGCGTATGCACCCTATTATGAACAACGTATTCCTTTTCTCAAACGC
>Ga0070749_10000867_pt1 | contig 20477 bp, 23 predicted proteins | sample VirMetDEL_Nov_18_FD_75180 | JGI IMG/M metagenome (GOLD analysis project Ga0070749, IMG submission 75180) | Aqueous microbial communities from the Delaware River and Bay under freshwater to marine salinity gradient to study organic matter... | ecosystem: Environmental > Aquatic > Marine >...
AACTAACTATAATTTAAAAGAATTTCAACATGACTATCTATTATATTATCTAAATATAGAACAATATATAGCCAAAAATAATATAAATACATTAATAGTTATGTCTGATTCCAACGAATTCAAACAGTTTATCAATGAACAAAATAATCCAAAAATTAAAACTATCCATACACTAAGCACACACACATGTCCTAGTCCTGGACATCTCAGATACTCGTCTTTTAAACAAGAGTTATCAAGAGATCAATTGTTACATACGGCATTAGACATAAAACTGTTGACACAGAGTAAGCAAAACGTATCATACAGTAGTTATGCATGGGGTTCGGGTTTCGTAACCTGGATTAGCAAAATATACGATATACCAGTAAAAATAGAACATATATTCAAATAATCATGAGACCAAGCTGGACTGACTATTTTTTAGGGTTAGCTAAGGTTGTTTCACAACGTAGTCACGATATACATACGCAACACGGATGCGTCATAACTGATCAGCAACACAGAATATTAGGTGTAGGGTATAATGGATTTCCAAAGGGTGTGGATGACTATCTTTTGCCAACATCACGTCCTGAAAAATATCATTGGATGATTCACGCTGAAAGAAATGCTCTAGCAAATTGTGTTATACGCCCAGACAACGGCAGAGCATATGTAACCGGACAATGTTGTAACGACTGCATATTGTCATTATGGCAGGAAGGAATCACCGAGGTTGTTATGTCCGATGATCATGGAACTAAATTATTTGATGATGAAGCACAAAAACGCTTCGATTTATTTATAGAACAAAGCGGTATGGTTGTTAGTAAATATACACCAAACTTAGAATGGATTAAGCAAATTATATAGCTCATGTTTTGATGTTAGAGATTTTTATTAGGTGTATTATTACATAAATAGTTTCCTAAAAGGCCGTAACAATCCATGACAGCTAACACAGTTTATAACAGGATCAATTCTTATTTACAGGCCTAAATTTAGTAGTTTTAAGGAGTGAGCAAATATGTCAGCTATTAACGAGTTGCAGAATTATACTTTTGTTAGCAAATATGCACGTTGGATAGAAAGCGAAAATCGAAGAGAAACATGGAAAGAGGCAGTAGACAGAGTTAGAAACATGATGCATGTTCAGTATGATTCTTTTGACTTAACATCATCTATAGGGGTGGCAGAAGAAATCAATTGGGCATATGATATGATGCTAAAAAAGAAAGTTCTCGGTAGTCAAAGAGCTTTGCAATTCGGTGGGGAGCCTATCCTAAAGAGACACGCTAAAATATATAACTGTACCAGTTCCTATTGTGATCGTTTAAGATTTTTTCAAGAATGTTTTTGGCTATTATTGTGCGGTTCCGGCACAGGGTTTAGCGTACAAAAGCATCATGTTGCAAAATTACCAAAACTACAACATATTACCAAAAAAGGCCGTCCAACACAATATGTTATTGAAGATAGTATTGAGGGATGGGCAGATGCTCTTGGGGTATTGTTAACGTCGTATTTTGAAAAACCATCTGATCCAAGATTTGAAAAATATTTAGGAACTAATATTTCATTTGATTATTCCAATATTAGAAAAAAGGGATCATCATTATCTTCTGGTGTTGGTAAAGCCCCAGGATCAGAACCTCTACAAAAAGGCTTAGAAAAAATTAGAGATCTTCTTGATAGATGCATTGCCAATGACCAGAAAAAACTACGACCTATTGATGCTTATGATATCATAATGCATAGTAGTGATGCTGTGTTGTCTGGTGGGGTTCGTAGAAGCGCATCGTTAGCATTATTTAGTCATGATGACGAAGAAATGGCTAAAGCCAAGACAGGGAATTGGTACATAGAGAATCCACAAAGAGCAAGAAGTAATAATTCTGCATTATTGCTAAAAGACAATACTTCATATGAAGATTTTAAAAGCCTGATGGAAAGTGTTAAAGAGTTTGGAGAACCAGGATTTATTTGGAGCGATTCCACAGAAATGACCTTTAATCCCTGCGTGGAAGTTGGCATGTGGCCGGTTGATGAAAAGACGGGAAAAAGTGGATGGCAGGGATGTAATCTATCAACAATCAATTGCTCATCCGTATCAGATGAACAAGATTTTTACGATAGATGCAAAGCAGCAGCTATTATTGGTAGTTTACAGGCTGGATTTACCAAATTAGATTATTTGGGAGAAGTAAGCTGCAATATTTTTCAAAGAGAAGCATTGCTTGGAGTGTCTTTAACCGGAATTATGGAAAAACATGAATTGGTATTAACTGAAAAGGTTTTAAAGGAAGGAGCTAAAATAGCTGTTGAAACTAATAAAGAGATGGCAAAAAAAATAGGAATCAATCAAGCTGCTAGAGTAACGTGTTTAAAACCAGAAGGAACATCCAGTTCAATGCTTGGTACTAGTTCTGGCATCCATCCACATCATGCTAAAAGATATATCAGGCATGTTCAAGCAAATGTTCTTGAACCACCATACCAGTACTTTAAGAAATATAATCCTCAAGCATGTGAAAAATCATCATGGTCAGCAAATCATACAGATGAGGTTATTAAATTTCCAATAGAAGTACCAGATGGATCAAAATTAAAAAATCAATTACCAGCTATTGAAATGCTTTCTATTGTTAAAGATGCACAAAAAAACTGGGTTAATTCTGGCAAAAATAAAACCTTGTGTACTCAAGACTTTTTAAGTCATAATGTTAGTAATACGGTTACTGTTCAACCAGACGAATGGGATGATGTTACAAGCTTTATCTATAATAATAGAAAATTCTTTGCTGGAATAAGTCTTATACCACAAAGCGGAGATAAAGATTATCCACAAGCACCATTTACTACTGTATATACTAGTCGTGAAATCACCAAAGAATATGGAGATGCATCATTGTGGTGTTCTGGATTAATAGAATTAGGATTAAATGCATTCAATAATAATTTATGGGCAGCTTGTGATTACATGACATTAAATCAAGCGTCTGATACCGATAATGATGCTAAAAAATTATTTTCAATTAAAATGATAAGATTTGCGAAAAAATATTTTAATAACGATATTAAACGTTTAACTTATTGTATGAAAGATGTTTATAATTGGAAAATTTATACAGATTTATATGATAGTTTTGCTAAGGTTGATTATACACAACTATTCGAAACTGAGGACAATACGACAGGGATAGAGGAAATTAGTTGTGCTGGTGGCGCATGTCTAATTTAACTATTTCTGAAAGGCTATTACATTGAGAAAAAGAAAAAACCGGAATAACTCTAATGATAAAAAAATTAGCTTACTGGGCCCAAATCCATTAATACCGCCATCAGAAGAAATAACTGTTGGTTTTAAAAATAGATTAAAGCCTAGATCCATTAATCAAAAAGAATATATCAGAACGATAGCAGAAAACACTATCACTTTTTGTCAGGGGGTTCCCGGTAGTGGAAAAACACATATTGCTGTCGGAATGGCTCTGGAATATTTAGTTGACGCTAAGGTAAAAAAAGTAGTCATAACAAGACCAGTTGTTGAAGCTGGAGAAAGATTGGGTTTTCTACCTGGAACAGCAGAAGAAAAATTACATCCATATCTATTGCCATTATTTGATGAAATTAATTACTTTATGGCATCTAGTCATTATAATAAATTACAAGGTAATAGACAAATTGAAATTGTTCCTCTTGGTTTAATGAGAGGAAGAAGTTTTCATGATGCATTTATTGTTGCTGATGAATGTCAAAATGCCTCATACGATCAATTGAAAATGCTATTGACACGAATTGGAATGAATAGTAAAATGGTGCTAACGGGAGATATTGCACAATCCGATTTAGAAGATAGAAGAAGGGGCGGTTTTCAAACAATTATTGAAAAATTAGATGGAGTTAATAATATTGGCTTTTCGGCACTAGAATCTTCAGACATTGTTAGAAATCCTATTATTGCAGATATTATTAATAGAATATAATGAAACATAAAAAGTGTTTGGTATTAAATGCTGATTATACTCCCATTGGGATTATATCATGGCAAAAGGCTATGGTGTGGCTTTTTCGCATTAAAGAAGATACTAATAATATAGATATTATTGAATATCATGCAAATGATAGTGTTTTAACTTGTCGTGGTCCAGAAAGAATACCCTCTGTTGTAAAAACCATCAAATACTTTAAACTATTGAATCATCATGTAAATTTTTCTAGAAAGAATGTCTTTATAAGAGATGATTTTCGTTGTCAATATTGTAATAAAAAATATGCAATAAATGAATTGACTTATGATCATGTTATTCCAAGAGCACAATGGAAATGCTTAGATACACCAACATGTTGGACAAATATAGTTACAGCGTGTTGGAACTGCAATGAAAAAAAGGGTAATAAAACACCTCAACAAGCAAATATGCCTCTAATTAAAGAGCCATATATACCAAGAAAAACTCTCAAATACTTGCCACTAGCCCATCAGCTGAATACTATACTAACAGACCTACCCAAAGAATGGCACAGCTATATAGGAGATTTGATAGGATAATGCCCACTTATAGTTATTTTTGTAGCAACTGTAATGATACATTTGAGAAATTTTTCTATATCAAGGATTACAAAGAAAAAGTTAAATGTTCACAATGTAAGAAAAATTGCTGTAGACATTATGTTGAAGATGTGTTGACACAATCTGCATCTGTTAAAAAGGCCGACAGCGAATTAAAAACTATTGGTGATTTAGCTAATAGAAACAGAGATAGATTGTCTAATGATCAAAAACAAGCACTAGATAAAAAACATAATGACTATAAAGATCAAGATTCAGGAAAAGAATTGCCTAAAGGTATGTCAAGGATTCAAAAACCTAAGAAACCGAAGTGGAGTTAATAATGTCAGATAATTTCGATTTCACTGTAGACCAATCAAAAAATATCCCGTCTACTATTATTCAAGATAAATATTATACTATATTTGGTATGGAAGATTATGTAGACGATAATGGTAACACTCGTCAAACTACAGAAAACAAAAATACATTCGCCAAAGAGATCAATGGAAAATATATGATAAAAATTGGACTAGACAATAGAGTATATAATCCTATTGGAATGTTTTCTGAGGGTAAGGCAAATAAAATTTTAGCTAAAATAGGCAAAAATGAATTTAATTTCAAGAAAGTTAATCCAAAAGTTTTTGATCTATATTTATCTTTTCTTAGAACAAAAAACATAGCATGGTTAAACAATGCGAACAGGGAGCTTCTATGAGACTTAATAAAACACAACAATATGCTATTCGCTGGATGGTATCTCAAGGTAATGAGATAGCACAAATTGTGAAAGAACTAAAAATTCCAGCAGACTCAGTAAATAGATTTGTAGAGAAAAATTGTAACATTAATACCAATAATACTATCCCAACAACATCTTCTCGCGTCAAAGCCAAAGATTTAATGATTAGAAATACTTCTTCTAAACAAATCAATAATGTTGCTATTATGACTAGGGAAGCATCGGAAATGGGTGATCATTTTAAAAAATCAGCACCAAATACTCAATCCGCTCCACGATACGAGAACAATATTCATAGAATTTATGACAAATAAATATATCTCTAAGTACTCAAATAATAAGGAAGTGAGTGCTGCACAATATATAACAGAGATGATTTGTGAAAAACGAGCAAAAATGCTCAAGCTTGATTTGCATTATAGGTTTTGGACGAATAAAGAATGGGCATCTTATTATAGAAATCAAATAGGATCAGCCAATAAGCTTTTAAAGGAATACGATTGTAGAGCGATTATAAGAGCGTTAAACAATCCGAAAAGCGTAAAAATTTATTCCTTGAGGGCTCCTCATCTAATTGCTATTATACAAAGTGAGCAAGAACTGATAGAAAAAGAAAATACAGACCTCAAACAAACATACGAACGAAAAACAGATACAAAATATCTTACAGGTAATTCCAAAAAAAATAACATCATATCCAAACTGAAGGATTTAGAATGACAATACAAGCAGAAATTAAAAAGACTTTTGGTGACGATATTCTCCTATCTGGTAATTCTATTAAGGAGAAAAAAACAGTTATTATCCCTGTAAGTCCAGCATTAGATATGGCATTACAGGGTGGTGTGCCAGAAGGTAGTTTTGTTGTATTAACAGGACAACCAAAATGCGGCAAAACAACAACATCTTTAAGTATTGCTGCTACAGCACAGGAAGAACAATACAGGGGTTCTCTACCGAATCCTCGACATGTGTACTATCTAAACATTGAAGGTCGATTGAAAAAGAGAGATATTGAAGGCATAGCAGGATTAGATCTTGACAGATTTACTCTAATTGGATCAGCACAGGGTAAAATCTTACATGCAGAAGAGTATTTACAAATTGCAGAACAGATTATTAATCAAGAAGCTGGTAGTGTTGTAATTATAGATTCATATTCGGCTTTATGTACAGAAGCAGAAATAACCTCCGAAATGAACAAAATGCAACGGGCTGACGGAGCAAAGTTATTAGCAAAGTTTTGTCGTAAAGTTGCAAATGTAATTCCAGTAAATAAAAATATTGTGATCGGGATCACCCATCTAATGGGAAATCCAACTGGATATGGTGCAGAATTTAAAGAGAAAAGTGGTCAAGCTATTGCTTATCAAACTGATATCAAGATTAGGGCTAAAAAATTTACTCCTTGGTTATTGGGAAAAGAGAATCATCAAATAGGACAAGAGGTAGAATGGCAAGTTATCTGTTCTGCTCTTGGGCCTCCTGGTGCAACCACAACGAGCTTTATTAGATATGGCCAAGGAATTGATAAACATATGGAACTTTTTAATTTGGCAGTAGATATTGGCTTAGTACAAAAGGGTGGGGCTTGGTATACGTTTACCACCCTTGATGACTCTCCAAAATTTCAAGGAGCAGAAAAAGCTAGAGATTTTTTGGTTGAAAACAAAGAAGTATACGAAACCTTAGCTAAAGAAATTAATACTGCACTGGGATTGTAATGGATATTATAGACCTAGATAACAACATCAAAAAATGGCAATTAAAAGGACATATATCTAAAGCTACTGCAACTAATAAATCTACCTATCATATAAAGGCCAGAAAGTTATTACATACCATATACCCTACAGTACAAATTTTAGAAGAAGTCCCGATTCCTATTAACAATAAAGAAACACTCTATTTAGATTTCTATGTTCCACTATTAAAAAAATGCATAGAAGTTCATGGTGAACAACATTATGAATTTGTTCCTTTTTATCATTCTACTAGACTGCATTTTTTAAAAGCACAAAAGAAAGACAGACAAAAACAAGAATGGTGTGAGAAAAATTCTATTTCATATATAGTCTTACCATATAACCTAACAACAGACGAATGGGAAAGTAAATTTAATGAACACTAAGGATAAAGTTAAAGAATGGGATGATATTCTTGATGAGTATGAAAAATCAATAGGATTGCCATCATATAAGAATGATCAATTTGCTAATGAAGAATTAGAACATTATTTTTCTATGGATAGAAAGATATTGGAAAATATGAGTCCCCAAGACTGTGGAGAAATAGCATATAGATTAGGACAATTTAGTTTTCATGTTCAAAGAAGCCTGAATAGAGAACTTGCTAGAGTAAATTGGGCAGACGAAACTATTAAAGAAACTATAGCAGATGAGCTTAATTCATACAAGGGATATGGATATGTCGAAAAATCAGCACAAGCTATTAAGCATAACGATAACGCTACTGCTCTAAATAAGATCAAAAAATACGCCAAAATGAGATCTGATAGATTACAATATATGGCCAACGGTATAAAAAATCTTTCGGATATTCTTCTCAATATACAAAGGAGTAAACTCAAACATGAGCAATAAAAGAGAAACAGTAGATAAAATCTATCAATTATTAATATCTCTGGTGGAGGAGGATGAGTCTGTGCATCAGCCAGCACCCCCTAAAAAAACAACAAAAAAGAAATCTACCACTAATCGAATATCTAAGACTAAAACAATACAGACCAATGAGAATAGTAGTCAACGATTAAATAAATTTGATAGCATGGCTGAAAAGAATATGTTTCGAGACGATATAGCGATTGATAGAAAACTTAGTGTGCAACCACCCTGTCCACGCACACGCTCATATGCTACTATAGACGTATCTTGCAGGGTTTGCGGTAAGACCGACAAGGTTAACCCCGCTCTTGTATCAGAACCATCAAGATATAAATGTAATTCTTGTGCCAGATCTGGAGGTTGATTAAATGAGTCTCGATGATACCGCTGCTGAAAGAGCTGTATTATCTGGAATTTGCAAATACTCTGATAATATATATTTGGAAATTTCTGATATTGTTGATGTTCAGTGCTTTACTATAGATAGTAATAAGCTCATTTTTGAATGCGTAAAAGCATTGTGTGAAGAAAATACTAAAACAATAGATATTGCATCTATTTTATCTAAAGCTAAAGAGCTTGGTTATTCTGATTATTTTGCTAAAAAAGAAGAACTTAGCCATTTACAGGCTGTGTTGAATTTTCCTATTCATATAGATAATGTAAAGAAGTTCGCTACTAAAATAGTTAAGCTTAAAATAGCAAGACTATTAAAGGAACAATTAAGCAATGCTCAAAAGAATATTAATGGAATTAATGGATCAGAAAGCATATCTCATATTATTTCTTTAGCAGAAGATCCTATATTTGACTTTACCAATCTTATTAATAACGATGACTCTGCTCCAGAACAAATGTCGAAAGGACTCGATGAATATCTGGAAGAATTAACAAATAATCCAATTGATCAAGTTGGTATCCCTACTGGGTTTCCGGTTTATGATCAAGCAATTGGTGGTGGATTAAGAAAAAGCACAATCAATGTTATTGCAGCACGGCCCAAAACTGGTAAAACTTTGTTGTCTGATAATATGGGTCTTAATATAGCTAAACAGGGAATTCCTGTATTAAATATGGATACAGAAATGACCAAGGTTGATCATATCAATAGGCTTATAGCTATGATGACAGAAATTGAAATAGCCAAAATTGAAACTGGTAAATTCACAGATTCTCAATCTTCGATCAATAAAATAACAAAAGCTGCACAAGATCTTAAAGAGATGAAATTTTATCATAAATCTATAGCTGGTAAATCTTTTGATGAACAGCTGTCTATTATGAAAAGATGGATAGTTAAGGATGTTGGCTTAAACGATGATGGAACAGCGAAGGACTGCGTTGTATTTTATGATTATTTGAAGCTTATGGATACACAAGGACTATCTTCGGATATGAAGGAGTATCAGCTTCTTGGATTTATGATGACCAGTCTACATAATTTTGCTAGTAAATATAAGATACCTATAGTAGCATTTATACAATTAAACAGAGACGGGATAACTAAAGAAAGCACAGACACAGCTAGTGGTTCTGATAGAATTATCTGGCTATGTAGTAACTTCACCATATTCAAAAGAAAAAGTGATGAAGAAATTTCTGAAGATGGTCAGTCTGCTGGTAATCGCAAACTTATCCCAATTATTAGTAGGCATGGTGGTGGATTAGACGATAACGACTATATCAATTGCCATATGAAGGGATGGTGTGCCAAAATTTCAGAAGGCAAGACTAAACTTGAGTTGATGCATAGTTCTGATGAACAGGAAGGATTTGTAGTTGATAATGAACAAGAAGAAATACCATTCGCATAATCAGCAAGAATTAAAAATTATTTGCGATTCATTGTGCGATAATATAACAGATGTACTATCATCTCTTGATCTGCATGATTATAGAGATAATTCAAAAATGCTTACTATGCCATGCCCCATTCATGGCGGTGATAATGAGTCTGCTTTAAACTTATACTATGAAGGAGATTCCTATCGAGGCAATTGGAAATGCAGAACGCATGGATGTGAAAAATATTTTAAAGCTTCTATATTAGGATTTATCAGAGGCGTAATATCAGCACAAAGATATTCTTGGAATAAAGATGGTGATAAAATGTGTTCTTTTCAAGAGGTTATGGCTTTTGCTAATTCTTTAGTTTCAGACCAAATACAAACTGGTAAAGTTTTTAACAATATTGCACAAGACAAGAATAATTTTTCCAGGATAATAAACAACATTACCAATAAGCCAAACGAAGATTCAAAAATCTCTAGACAGTCAGCTATTAAAAATATTAAGATACCATCACAATATTATATAGACCGAGGATTTTCATCTGAGATATTACAAAAATACGATGTTGGCCTATGTGATAATCCAGACAAGCCAATGTATAAAAGGGTAGTTGTGCCAATATATGATGATAATAGAAAATATTTAGTTGGCTGTACTGGTAGAAGTATTTTTCATCAATGCGACATTTGTGGATCATATCATGATGATAATAAACAATGTCCAGATAAAGAAAAATTATGGTTATATTCTAAATGGAAGCATAGTCTTGGTTTTAAATCTCAAAACCATCTATACAATTACTGGTATGCTAAAGAATTTATATATAATAACAATTATGCAATAATAGTCGAGAGCCCAGGTAATGTTTGGAAGTTGGAGGAAGCTGGTTTACATCATAGTCTAGCTCTTTTTGGTTGTAATTTAAGTGATAGACAAAAACTAATATTAGATTCCTCTGGTGCTATGACACTATTCGTTATCATGGATAATGATGACGCTGGTAAAAAAGCATCAATAGAAATCAAAGAAAAATGCGAAAATACATATAGATTATTTTTTCCTAAAATTTCTAAACAAGATATTGGAGAAATGACTAACGAGGAAATAAATACAGAAATTAAACAATTTATAGAGGAACACCTATGATTATAGCCTTTGCTGGACGTAAACAATCTGGGAAAACTAGTGCTTGTGAATTTGTAAGAAATGTTTTTGTAAATACCAAACATGAAATTGCATGTATATATAATTTTGCTGATCCTCTTAAGCAGCTTTGTCAAAATATATTGGGTCTTAGTTATGATCAATGTTATGGTACAGATGACCAGAAGAATGAGTTGGTAAATTGTTATTGGGATAATAAACAGCTTTCTGCCAGAGAGGTTATGCAAATAGTTGGAACGGACATGTTTCGTAAAATGCAGCATAATGTATGGGCTGATGCTACTATTAGAAAAATCCAAGATGAAAAACTTCCATTGGCCCTTATAGCAGATTGTCGTTTCCCAAACGAGGTAGATGCTATTAAAAATGCTGGGGGATTAGTAATCAAACTACACAGAAATCTGTATAATTCAACCCATGCTAGTGAGCAGGCACTAGATGAAGAATGCTATGATCAATCCAATTTTGACTTGGTTATCAATAATCAGGATATTGATATCACAACAAAAAATAAAACTATCCTTAACTTCTTAATAGAAAAAGAGGTGATATCATTATCATAACATATTTCCGTAGCTCATCATATAACACACACAATATGTGTGAACAGCAATATTTTTTTGATTATGTATTAGGATATAGGTCTCCGTCTAATAAAAAAGCAGACAAGGGAACCATAGTACATAAAGCATTAGAAATATTAGCTTTCATAAAATATCATCAACAACAAAATAATAAATCTTTTATAGATGATATTGTTGGAGAAATAGATATCAATAATTATAATTTAGATAGTATCATTGAGTCTATATATCTATATTATACAAGCCATTTCACACACCATAAATGGACAAACGTGGACTATAAAGATTGTTATAATTGGACATACAAGGCCATAAACTATGAAGACGGCATCTTTGATCCACGAAATCGTGAGATATTATATCCTGAACAACAATTTGATCTTGTAATAGATAAACCATGGGCAAAATATAAATACCAAACAGACAAAGGAATCATAGAAGGTAATTTAGCAATAAAGGGAACTATAGACTTAATTACCAAGCCAAACCATAATACTCTAGAAATAGTAGACTGGAAAACAGGGCGTAGATTAAATTGGGCAACAGGAGAAGAAAAGACACAAGAAAAACTTGAAAAAGATCCGCAACTAATGATCTACTATTACGCTGCTCAGAGACTATATCCGGAAATTGATCATTGTATTGTAACTATTTTTTTTATTAATGATGGTGGTCCTTTTAGTATGACTTTTGATAAGAAAGATATATATGCTACAGAACAACTATTAAAAGAAAAATTTCAACATATTAAAAAGACTATTAAACCCAGATTAAATAAAACATGGAAATGTAATAAGTTATGTCATTATGGAAAAACAACCTTTGAAAATACTCATATTCAACCAATTGTAGAATATAGAAATGGTCAAGTTTGTGGAGTAAATTCTATTATGACAAAATGCGAACAGGTCGCCCACGACATTTCTGTAAAGGGCTATGAGAATACGGTTGACGAATACACGGTTCCAGGCTATAATGTAGGACACTACAAGGCCCCTGGAAGTACTGAGTAGGTACATGTTCATCCATTTTACCTTTTCTAAATTATAATGGTGTAAATGATAATGTAACCATTTAAAGGAGGTATTATGATGGGTAGAAAAATAGAAAACGGAAGATATACTAAATGCTATAGCAAAATTTTAACAAAAGAATATCTTGAAACAGAATATCCTAAAAGGGGTTGTTATGCCATAGCTCACGAACTCGATATGAATGTTAAAACAATATATAATTATTTAGAATACTACAACATACCACGAGATAGAAAATCTAGATCCCAAATAAAGAGTGGGGATGTCTATGGTTTACTTACTATGGTTGAAAAATCAGGAAAACTTAAAAACGGCACAATAAAATGGAAATGCAAATGCGTGTGTGGTAAAGAAACAACAGTTCCTGCAAGTAGAATCAAAGCAGGCAAAGTAAAAAGTTGTGGGTGTTTAGTAAAAAATAAATTTGGACAAAAACATCATAAATGGACAGGATACTGTGGAATATCTGGGTCAAGATTAGCAGATATCAAAATAAGGGCCAAAAAGAAAAATCTAGAGTTTGACCTTGATGCACAATTCTTATGGGAAATATTTATAAAGCAAGACAGAAAATGTGCTATTACTGGGAAAGAATTGGACTTGACACAAGATGGCTCTGTAGATAGAATAGATAGTAGTCGTGGCTACACAAAAAATAATGTGTGGTGGGTCACAAAAGACATTAATAAAATGAAACTAGACTTTACTCTTGATTATTTCATACATCTTTGTGAAATGGTCGCAAACAATAAGGAGAAAATAAAAGATGGGCGTTGAGCGTCGTTATGTGCCGCTACACGTCCATTCTTGAGTGTCACACTACTCACTCTTGGATGGACTTAGCAAGCCAAAAGACATTGTTAAAAGATGTCTGAGTATTGGAGCATCTTCTTGTGCTATTACAGATCATGGTTCGATATCCGGGGCTGTGCAATTTTATAGTGAACTTAAGAAGAATAATATTAAACCAATTCTTGGTTGTGAACTATATATAGCAAAAAAAGACTGTAAAGATAAGAGTAAAGACAATGCCAAATTAGAACACTTGGTGGTATTGGCTAAAAATCTAAAGGGATGGAAAAATTTAATCAAGATAGTATCAGCATCTAATCAACCAGATCACTTTTACCACAAACCACGACTAGATTTAGATAGTCTTGGAGATTTGTTGGACGGAAACATTATTGCTATCACAGGACACTTGGGATCGACACTAGCAAATAGAATCATACATAACGATAAAATATCGGAAGATTGGAAAAAGCAATCCCTAAGCCACATAGATCATCTGCACAATATATTTGGCAAAGACAATGTGTTTCTAGAAGCCCAATTAATAGATAAAGAAGTAAATCCGATTCAAATAGAATTAACCGATTGTATTAGGTCTGTAGGACATGATAGCAATACAAAGGTAATTTGCACTCCAGACGCACATTATGCTAATCAAGCAGATGCTGTCGATCAAAGGATCTTGTTATGCAATAACATGAGAACAACCCTATCTGCGATAAATCATAAACTACAAAATAATATTGAGGTTGGATTATCTTGTTTTTTTAATAGTGATAAATATTATATTCCTTCATCTGAAGAAATGTTTGATCTTCATTCAGAAGAAGAAATAGAAAATACTATTTATGTTGATAGCTTGTGTGAAGAATACGACATATTAAGTCAGCCTATTTTACCACCATTTAATTATCCAAGTAAATATAAATCAGATTCTGATTATCTAAGGGATCTTTGTAGAACAGGATGGAGAAAACACGAATTAAACAAATTAGACAAAGAAGCCCAAGATAAATATGTTCAAAGACTAAAATATGAATTTGATGTTTTACATGGCGCTAATCTCTCTAGTTATTTTTTAATTGTTCAAGATATAGTTAGTTATATTCGTCAATCTAATTGGCTTCCAGGACCAGGAAGAGGAAGTGCTGCTGGCTGTCTAGTGTCATATTTATTGGGTATAACTTCCATAGATCCAATGAAATATGACCTTATGTTTGATCGATTTTATAATGCTGGAAGAAATACTAAGGATCGTGTATCCATGCCAGATATTGATATTGATGTTCCTATTGACAAAAGAGAGCATATTATTGATTATATAAAAAAGACATATGGTAATGATAAGGTTTCTCAAATGCTAACTTTCAATACCATGAAAGGTAGGGGATCGTTAAAAGATGTTCTTAGGGCATATGGTAATATATCTTTTGAGGATATGAATAAAATTACTAAGAATATTCCAGACGAGGCTAAGATTTCAGACGAATTACAAGAAATGAAAAAAGAACATGGAGAAGCATCGATTATTAAATGGGCTTTAGAAAATAAAGGACAAGACTTGAAAGAGTGGTGTTCATTAGACGAAGAAGGTAATCTTACAGGCCCCTTGTCAAAGAGGTTTGAACAGGCTATTAGATTAGAAGGAACCAAAACAAATCAGTCTAAACACGCTGCTGGTGTAGTTATCGCACCAGAGGCCCTTAATAATATTTGTCCTATGGTTTATGATACAACCAATAAAAATTTAATAGCTGGCATGGAAATGCAAGATTTAGAGAGTATTGGTGTTATTAAATTCGATATTCTCGGAGTTGCCGTTCTTGATAAGATTATGAATATTTCAGATATATTACGAGAAGGAGTATAAAAAATGAAATTTAAAGATTTAGCAGTTGGGGACATTTTTGTTAAACAAGACCAAGCTGCTCAATATAAAAAGGTTCCAGAGCAAAGGGTCAGTTGTTGCAAAATCAAAGTTAACGCTATACGTCAAACAGATAATGCTCAAATAGTTTTTCGTCCACTAGACGAGGTTGTAAAAATTGAAAAATAAAATATGTATCTTCGACTTTGAAACAGATGGCAAAGACCCTTCGGTTTGTAGCCCTGTGCAATTAGCTGCTGTAATGATAGATCCAGATAAGCTAGAAATTGTAGAGAATTCTGAATTCAATATTAATTTTAAGCCAGAATTATTAGAGCAAAATCCAGATCATCAATATGACACAGATCTATTAGAGTTTCACGCTAAAGCACAACAATGTGCCGTTGGTGATATTATAGCCAAATGGAAAGAATATCCAAACCAAAAGCAGTCTTGGACACAATTTGTTAATTATTTAGATAAATATCATTCCAGAAGCTCTAAGAAAAGCATATTTTCAGCACCAATTGCAGCTGGATATAATATCTTACGTTTTGATATGAATATAGTCGATAGACTTGCTATTAAATATAAGAATATTGGTAAAGATAAAAGCAATAATATTTTTCATCCTAGAGACAAAATTGATTTGATGCATTTGATGTTTTTATGGTTTGAAGATAATGACGAAATAAAAAGTTTATCATTGGATAATATGAGAGATTATCTAGGCATATCAAAAGACAAGGCTCACGATGCATTAAAAGACGTACACGATTGTGCTTCTATACTAATACGGTTTTTGAGATTACACAGAAATCAAGCAAAGAAAATAAAATTTAGGAATTCTTTTGCATGACAAAATATTTTGAATATAAGAAGTGTGGATGTAAATTTCCATTGGATTCTGCTGGTAACATTGTTTTCGATCCAGATATTTTAAAACTTAATCTAGACTGTAAAGCAACGTGGGATTTGATTGGAACCGGAAACACAAAGGGATGTTTTCAGTTGGAATCTCGTTTAGGTAGAAGTATGGCAAAGAAACTAAAGCCAGAAAATATCGAACAGCTATCAGCACTTATTAGTATTATGAGGCCAGGATGTCTTGAGGCTGTTAGAGATGGAAAAACAGTTAGTAATCACTTTATAGACAAGAAAAATGGATTAGAGTCTGTTGATTACTTTCACCCGTCTCTAGAGCCAATATTGTCTAATACTTTCGGTGAAATGGTATATCAAGAGCAGGCAATGCAAATAGCCAAAGACTTGGCTGGATTTAATTTGCAAGAAGCAGACATGCTTAGAAAAGCTATTGGTAAGAAAAAAGCCGATGAAATGTCTAAATTAAAAGACAAATTTCTATCTGGATGTAAAAGAGTCAATCTTATTTCACAAGATCAAGCTGACCAAATATTTTCATGGATCGAAAAAAGCCAAAGATATTCTTTTAATAAAAGCCACGCTGTTAGTTATGCTATGAACGCCTATTTATCAGCATTTAGTAAAGCTCATTTTACCAGAACATTTTTTGCTTCTTATTTAAAGTTCGCTAAAGATAAAATAGATGCACAGCAAGAAATCAAAGAATTAATTCAAAATGCATCTCAAATGGATATTCAGGTATCAACTCCAGATATTAGAAAACTTAATAGATATTTTGTATTAAGAGATAAAATCATCTATTTTGGTTTAACAGATATTAAGGGTGTGGGACAATCTGTATTTAATAAGCTGCTCACGCTAACTGATGAAAATAAATTACAAACAATGAAATGGCCCGAAATGCTATTAAATGTATTATTAGACATTAACAGCACTGCTGTAAAAGGCTTGATTTCTTCTGGTGCTATGGATCATTATGGACACACAAGAAACACTATGTTATTTGAATATAGTCTTGTGTCTGATTTAACAAAAAGAGAAATAGAAATATGTAAAGAATATATTACTGAAAAAACCATTAAAGATATTCTTAAAAAATTGTCTATCTCCAAAATTACTTCTAGAAGAAAGAGCATAATAGACAATCATATTAAATCTATAGAAAAACCTCCATTTGATCTATCTGATACCATTGAATGGATTGCTGATAAAGAATATGAATTATTAGGATACTCTTTATCGTGTTCTAGGATTGATATGTTTGATATTACAAATGCCAACTGTACATGTTCTGAATTTTTAAAAACCACCAAACAAGATATTATTATAGCAGGAGAGATAGAGTCTATCAATATTGTTAAAACAAAGTCTGGTAAGCACAAGGGGGCGGATATGGCATTTATAAGCATTTCTGATAATACTGGACTGTTAGATTCTGTCATTGTTTTTCCTGAGGCATATAGATCTTATCAAAATATATTATTCAATAATAATATCGTAATTATTAAAGGATCTAGATCTAAAGAAAAGGATGGATTAATAGTAGACAAAATTTTTATACCACAAGCTTGACACCGTGTCGTGCTGTGTTATAATAGTGTGTGCGTTCGATTGACTTTTAGAACTTTGAGTTGAAGGAGTTTGACTATGAATCAAGTATTTTTACGAGGTAATTTGACAAGAGATCCAGAGCTGAGAACGATTGATAATGGAGATAGATCAATATCAGTTATCAATTTTACTGTTGCTGTGTCTAGGGAATATACCAAGGCAAATGGCACAAAGGATAAGGTTGTGTCTTATATTCCTTGTGAAGCATGGGACAGTGGAGCAGAACTCATCGCTGATTCTTTTCGCAAGGGCGACTTAGTGTTCGTAGAAGGATCTATGAGAAATGACAAGTGGGAAAAGGACGGAGTCAAGCATAGTAGCATGAAGATTAGAGTAAATAATTTCTCTAAGCTAACAAAGCTAAAGAAGAATGCAGATAAGGCCGAAGATACTGAAGAACCAGTAGCATTCTGATTATAATTGTCAAACCGAAATAGGAGATCTCTAGTATATGAGAAAAAAAAGAATATTGATGGTAGGCGAAAACCATATTGCTAAGTCAGGATTCGGTCTCTATACTAGAGAAATTCTATCTAGGTTACACAAGTGTGATAAATATGAAATTGCAGAATTAAGCTGCTTTAATAGCGGGGCTCATGCTCCACAGGTTCCGTGGAAAGTTTATCCTGTTATGCCATTTCAAGATGATCCTCCAGAAGTTCATCAAAAATTTGGAGCAGACGGTGAGAATGTTTTTGGTAAATGGAGATTTGATCAGGTAGTTTTGCATTTCAAACCAGATATTGTGTTTGATATACGAGATTTCTGGATGCTTGCTTATCAGGAAAATTCTGTTTTAAGACCCTATTTTCACTGGGTCATAGCACCAACCGTAGATTCAATTCCACAACAACTGAATTGGCTTCAAACATTTGGTAGTGCGGATGTTGTACTAGCACATACTGACTGGGCGATTGATTATATGAAGTCTGTTGGCCATAATATTAATGCTATCAAAAGTGTATCGGATTCTGTTGACACTGACGTATTTAAGCCAATAAATTTTTCTTTAACTCTTAATAGGGCCCAACATTTTATACCAGAAAATGCTTTTATTATTGGTGCGGTAATGAGGAATCAGAAGAGAAAACTTATTCCAAATTTAATGGGTATAGTTAAGAATGTAAGAACATTATCAAAAAGAACCGACGCCTATCTATATTTACATACTAGCTACCCAGAAAAGGCTGGTTGGGATATTCCTAGTCTTCTTCAGGAATATGATGCTTATAATTTTACATTATTTACATACTATTGTCAAGCGTGTAAAAAGGCGTATGCTTCACATTGGAAGGGTCCAAAAACTGTTTGTCCATTCTGTTCTCAAAAATCATCCAATTTACCAAGCGTAGTTCATGGACTAACAGACAGTCAATTAAAAAATGTATATAACCTATTCGATATTTATCTACAATATGCTATTTGTGAAGGACTTGGTATTCCGCAGTTAGAGGCCGCTTCTTGTGGAGTGCCAATCTGTTCTGTTGATTATAGTGCAATGAGCGAGGTTTCTACCAAACTAGATGGCGAAAAAGTTTCTTATGCTCTATTTAAAGAAATGGAAACCGGTGCGTTTAGGGCTATTCCTAATGATTCTGAGGCTGTTCAAATCATATTGCGTCATATGAGCACATCCAAAGAAACTAATATAAAACGCAAGAAAAATGCAAGAAATAAAATTCTAGAACATTATAGTTGGGATAAAACAGCAGACACATATATGGAAATATTTGATAGTTTACCTTTTAAAGATATGTGGGACACACCGCTAGAGATAAATCCAGCCGCACCAGTACCTCAAGGTCTTTCAAATAGAGAATTTGTCTCTACCATTGTTACTGATGTAATTAAAAGTCCCCACTTACTCAGAACAACATATATACAAAACATGATTCGTTGCTTAGATGAAGGATACTTACAAAATGGCAATAATATTGTAACCTTTACCAAAGAGACAGCTAAGAAAAATCTTGAAGGATTATTAAATCATAAAGCAACACTAGAGCAACTTAGATCTGGTAAGGCATTAGATAATTCTAGGTTTCTAAAATATGGAACATAATATACTGTATATTGGACCATATAATGAAGAATCTCATAGGGGTAGATATTCTTTATCTAATATACGAGCTTTAATAAAAGCTGGACATTCATTAAAGATTGTGCCAATCTATTATATAGATGAGCAATTCAAAGAAACCCCAGAAGATTTAAAAGAGTTTGAAAATAGCTCTAATAATATAGACTGTGATATTTGTATACAACATTGTGATCCTTTACAATATTCTTTTCATTCTGGTTTCAGAAAAAACATTGGTATCTATACTCCAGTTGGTCTGCCAGATGACCCAATAATTAATAGTCGATTAAAAATGCTGGATAATATTATTGTAAATTCATTAGATCTTAAAGAAGGACTGAAAAATATTGTTCCAAAAAATATTAGTGATAATATTAGATATTGCCCGAAATATATTGATATCGCCAAGATAAAAAATGCTCACAAAGAAAAGTTAGACTGGACCGATCCTTCTCGCTACTATTTTTATGCTGAACTAACTTTTGATGATCAATATGATTGGGAAAAACTTCTATATGTTTATATTACAACATTCATGAATAAAAGGTCTGGTCTTATAATTAAAACATATGGTCTTGATAATAAAAACAAAATTGATTATGTAAAAAACACAATAGAGTCAATTGCTATTGGAGCCAATATCAAACCAGATCCAGAAAGTATGCCAAAAGTATTAACTGGTATTTATTCAGAAGAGGATACCATTAAGGTTTATAATTCTATAAATTGTTTTATTGATTGCATTAGAACATATGATTATAATGAT
>Ga0070749_10000869_pt1 | contig 20467 bp, 20 predicted proteins | sample VirMetDEL_Nov_18_FD_75180 | JGI IMG/M metagenome (GOLD analysis project Ga0070749, IMG submission 75180) | Aqueous microbial communities from the Delaware River and Bay under freshwater to marine salinity gradient to study organic matter... | ecosystem: Environmental > Aquatic > Marine >...
CCCGGTGCTTTATTACCGACGAGTTTGGGAAGCGCTATAAGATAGGCACCGATCTTACTGGCTCTCATGAGCTTGTCTCTAGGAGTAAGTGTTCTATATCGCCTTACCCCTACTGGATGGCTAATCAGACTGAGGTTTTACGCTGATTTGGGTACGCAGACACTCTTTCCTTATTCTGCTGCGTAAGTGACTTGATGTTGCTATCTTGAATTGCCTCTATGTAATCGAACACTTAGTCGGTCCTAAGTAGGGGGACACTATGAACCTAATCAAGTCTGTCCTTGTCTGGATCGTCGGCAAGCTGAGCTATGTTTGTTTCTCTCGTAATTTTTACGGGGAAGACCGGACTCAGTGGTTGATCGAGTGGCGGAATGATGCGCCATTCCGTTTCAAGAAGAATGGCCCAATGATGCCGTGCTGTCGGCACTGCATCATCGTTTGCCCCCCTATCTATTGGCGGTGGATCAAGCGCGTTCGCTGTTTCGACTTGGACGCGAACGACCCAACGTGTGGCTGGTGTGAGAGTCACGGATGAAAAGCACGTCACCGAACCAGTCATTTGCCGCGATCAGTGTTGACCGCTCAAAACCGTACTCATTTAAGCACCTTTCGATGTCATCTAGTAAAGGTACGCGCCGCCCGACATGATCTCAGTCTAGCAATCCGGGGCCGTACTTGTAGCCCTGTTTAACGATCCAGTGTTCGCGTCCCTGTGGATCTGTCCGCGTTTCGAGTTCGATGCCTGACTCGGCAGCGAATTGTAGTGCCGCGTATACCTGTTGAGGCTTGAACGCCCACGGCTGGATTAAAATATCATACATCAAGAGCCACATAGCTCACCCCCATTCCCTTATCATTTCGCCGCGACCGCCACACTTGGGGCAATCCGTCAGCGTATACGTCATCCAGTCGTTCACCGAGGGAAGCATCTGCTTACCGCTACCCTCGCACCGAACGCATTTAACTCTAGGTTTGGTCTTGTAGGATTCCTGTCGGTTCAACTGCTGTATCAATGACATAGTATTAACGTGTTACGCCTTGTGATTTCGCCGTGATCGCGTCGGCAGCCTTGCAGAGCAGACTCAGAATCACGAGGAAACTAATTGCCGCTGTGGCGAACCCCGTCAACCACATGATCGCTTGCCAGCAGAACAAAAACCCCTCAACGATATAATTGACCATTACCATTAATGTAAAACCCTCTTGTCTCGCTGATTCACCGAACTGGCCCCCGCCTCGGGGGTCAAACGGCGTAGTCCTTCCCTCAACGCACTAACCGCGCCTTGCGCCTTGCCCGACGAGTAGATGAACATTTTTTGTGCATCCTCCTCGCCGTACAGGATAGTCACGTAATTTCTGTCCGTGAGATTGCAATACTTGGTGAGAAGTAAAGTAGAGATTTCCAGCAACGTGCTGTGAAAAAGTTCGGTTAGCGCGCCCATTAACCTTTCTTGTAACAGCCTACGCCGAGCATTGCACACATTCGCGGCATGAGCTGTGCCTTATTGGGTGGGACCGCCAGCAGTACGCACATTCCGGTGCTGTCGGTGATTGCTCTGACTAAACGTACTTCCGCCGCACCACCCGCATCTGGGTCGTCGTAAAAGTTCGCCTTAAACTCGGATATGAAACCATCTACCTCGGATTTATCAAGGATAACCGCGAAGTGTTCCATCAGCTCGCCTTCGCGGGATGTGTGTTTTTCATTAGATTCCCTTATTCGAGTGCATCGACGCACCCATAGTTCTGCCCTGTCGCAAACAACAGCCAGTTGAGTGCCCCTGTTACCGCGTTTGACCGACCCGCGCAACCCGTGGGCTGCGGTAGCGTGGTTGTCGTTGTCGGCGTTGACGACGGAACTGGGATGCAACGGGTGCTAGCCGGTGCCGTGTGATGTACTGTGCAGCCCGCGTCCCCGCAGACGCTTGGATCATTCGAGCACCAAGTCTCAGCCAATGGGATGCCGTTACAAGTGCAATGGACCTCTGGGCCGCGATCCCCCGCAAACTCTGCACAGGCGGGCGAGTTATAGTCTATGCTGTGGAATTGCGTAGTCGATAGTGTGCCCTTAGCCCAAGCGCAAACATCATGGCACATCGTGGCCTTTCCCAGCCCCCCAATTGTGGGGCCAGTCACCGCATCTACGCACCCCGTCTCGTCGCCGGATAGGCAATCGCAGGTTAACAAGTCTTGACCCTGTAAAGTCCCAGCGGTGATCGTTGAACTCTCCCCGTCGAGCATCCCCCTTGAGGTGAAGAAGCTCGGAACATACCACTGACTATCCCGAACGCCCCCATGCTCGGCGCAAAGCACATCTGTCAGCTCATCCTCGTAGTACCACGCATTTTCTGGACACCTCGCGCACGTCGTCCGCCGTGTGCCGTCGTCCCAGTCGCACGTATGTACGCAATCGCAATGTATGCGAGCGGCTGTCCTGACGGGTGTCAGTGTTCCGTCTTTACAGGCATCTTGCCCCAGACTAGGCCCACCGATGTCCCGATGGGACTTGACCGGCGCGGTGCAAGTGCCCGGCACCGGCTTAGCGGCTAGACTAGAAAAAGCCGTCAGTAACGCCGCAATGGTCACTAATTTGTTCATAACTATGTTACTCGTGCGTCCAGCGTAGACAACAAATGACGCGGCCATGTGCGTCAAGCGCTGAAAATACTCTGACCGCTAGATCATCGTCCGAGGTGTACGTTCTCTGCTCAAGAGAACACGCTTGTCCGCTCAGGAACAGTGCCACTATGTGACTTATTTTGGGTTGCACTGACGCGGGAATGTTAGCCGCGCCGACCTCGATGGTGTTGCCCCAATCGCCGGGCTTAGACATTGGATATTATTCGTCGTCCTCGGTCTTAACGGATTCGACGACTTTCTTTGTTGCCGCCTTTTTCGTTTTCTTCACTGGCTTCGCGGCGGATTCAACAATGTGCCCGCCGAGGAATGTACGGCCTTTGACGTAAATACCCGCCGCAATCCACTCTCGTACCTCGCGCTTAACCTGCTTTCTGTCTAAGCCTAACTCGTCAATCGCCTGCTGAGGTGTCAATCCGCTACTAACGGCGTTAAGTAACTCGCTGTATGCGCTCATCGCTTGTCCCCTGAAAAAAAGTTTCGCCATCAAGGGCGATGATAGTTATTATACCAACTTACCGCTCGTTTCGCCATGAGGTGCAGACTGGTTTCTAGCTCTTACGCATTAGAACGACTTGATAGCCTTCCGCTACTTGTTCCCATCCAACACTTTCCAGCCACGGTATGGACATACCGCCTTTTCCCCGGTGCGTTAGGCCAACGTCGTCGATGAGTATTATCCCGTCGTCAACTACCGCATCTTGTGCCGCTTGCGCCTCGGCCAGCGAGTGCATTTGAGATCCCCGTGGTGATGACGCATCAAAGTCGTAACTATCAAGATAGAGCAAGCCGATCTTACGACCGCTACTGGCTATCTCGGCCAGCGCGATAATTGAATCACCCTCGATGACGTGATTATCGACCGAGTATCGCTCGGTTTGTCGCCTGCACTCCGCGCAAGCCGCCGGGTCAATGTCGATAGAGGTCAGTGTGCCGCCAAAATTGCCGATGAAGGACGCAAATAGGGCAGAGCTGCACCCATCCCCAGCCCAGTTACCCGGCGTCCGTAAGCAACCAGTTTCGACGATATTGACTGGGCCCCGAGCAGCAATGTGCTCTAGCGCAAAAGCAAATGTCGGTGCCCGCTTCCCCAGCCGTCCACGAAACCTCTCGAAAAAGCGCTCGAACGCCAGCGATTTACTATCCGGCCCCACGGAAGTCATTCGCCTAATACGAACGCGAGTGCGCCCGGTCCCTCCCAGTAGGTTTTGTAATTGTTCTCATTAGCAAAAATGATTATGTCTGGTGCGCTCTGAGGATCGCACGCGCATAAGACTACACGAGGCGTGAACCATGCGTCCTGAATCATCTCTTGGAACGCCGTGAGCGTGTGGGGGCCTACGTCGATATGTAACATATCGAATTGACGCATCATGTTTTTGGCTCGAAGTATGCGCGTCAAGCCCTCCCGCCAGTCGATACACTCGACGATAGCGTGCAAATGGTAGGGATGTGACCATGTTGCGAGGTTTTGCGCCTCGTTGTGGTCAGCCTGTATGAAAAGACCGAGCCAGTTGTTGTCCGCAATCAAGTTCTTGATAGCATCGCACGTTCGGTGACCGTCACCGACTGAGACGCAAATGCCATCCTTCGCTGAGCCGTTCCAGAATGGCTCAAGAAAAGTTTCGTACTCTCTCGACCGAGATAGTTGCCCCACGCTCTTTCAACCTCTTTTTCGCTGCTTACCCCACCTGCGAGGAACGCGGCGGTGACTAAGTAATGATAGGAGGTTTTTTAGCTGGTTGCCCATCTTGCAAAAATAAAAATAGCGGTTCCTGTAACCGCTAGCGTCTATTTCCGCCTTGCAATTGCTTCACGTCGTTTTCGAGGTCGTCGATGTCGTCTCGGACGATAGCCCACTGGGACTCGCAGGCATTGATAGCCTTCCAAAGCTCCCTGTTCATGAGGGCTTGTCCAGCATGACTCGCGGAAGCCTCGTGCCGATGTAGTAGTTTGTCGAGTGTCTGTAGCCCGTTCGCCGCTTGCCCCGCCGTGTAAACACCGCTTATCGCACCCATTATTAATGCAACGACGAGCGATATGCCCCCGGCGAGATATGGATTCGTCTTAGGCGCTTGAGAGTGCTGTTGCAGCGCGGCGTGCAGGGTCTTAGTGATTTCGAGCAGGTCGCGCTCGTGTGTTGAGTCCGCCACGGTGTGCTCTCTCTAATCAGTGAAGCGTAGCGTGTAGATAATCAGGCTGTGGCCGTTAAACGGGCACGAGGATACGTTGGCCGAAGCGTGTACGAATTGACCATTCTTATCGGTAAGTAAAAGCGCATACGAGCGTGTGTCCTCAAGCCGATTCACCGGATGCCCGGCATAATCACTTACCAACCGCTCGTTAATCTCACGGTACTCACCACTCACGATTTCGTTAATGTTCATGCCCTCTAGGCTTGGGTAGCCCAAGGTGGCGTTGGCCCTACTGTTGGCTAGTACGATCTCGCCATCCAGCTCACAAACGAGTAGCCCGTCAGCTAAGTATTCAACGACGTTCCGTAGTACCGCACTACTGCGCCTGTGTGCGCGTTTTGCGGACTCATAGTCCCCTTCAAGCCGAAAGATTGCGGCCTCGGCTGTCTTGAGCAGGCCATCGACATCATCTTGTTTCTTGCTAAACCAATTCATGTTAACTGAGTTTGTAGAAAATGTGATTTCCGATGCGTGCTGTTATTTTACTTGTGTCCGCCCATTTCGGATTGATCGCGCTTGTGTGATAATGGTCCGCGCCGAATGTAGGGTCTTTTGATAGATCGAAATACACCTGTGCTGCACTGCGATAACAAGCAGTCCACACAAGATCACCAAAATACTTATATGGGTCGAGTAGTCTGCGGCGATTTGGGTCATCTTTGTTGAAGCACGAAAATTGGTAGGGCTTGAGCATGACGCCATGCCACCACGTTCCGAACCATTTTGGTTCGCCGCTGTGGACGCGGTTGCGAACGACCCAGCCGCACGCGACTTGTCCAACCTCGCTTTCCCCACGCGCCTCACCCGCAATCAACGTCGCAAGTAGTGTCAGTTCATCGCGTGACTTGAACGGCACGCCAGATGGGTCAACTACGGACGCCATCGGTCAGCTCAACTTTTTCGCCGTGTCAAGTAACTGGACCGCGCTCTCAATCAGGAAGTTGAGGGTAGCCGTGGCAACCTCTAGTCCCTCGGCGGCGGCGATGTCCTTGAGGTATTCTAGGACTACTTGCCGCTTTTCGTCGCCGGTGAGGTGCCCGTATTCCTGCTCGACCTCGATTGCTTTGAGCTTTGCGAGCACTGACAGTTTGTCGAGTTCTTTACGTGCATTGTTCTGTAACAGGTTTTCCAACGCATCGAACACTAGCTTGCCGAGTTGGCTGGTCCAGAGAGTCTTTACGAAAACTAACAGTTGTGTCCACATAGCCTATTCCCAGATCGCCTCAACGCATTGACAGCGTAGGCAAACGCATTTCTTATCACTTGCTGGGTCACACTTGCCCGTGCAATCGGCGGTGCTCGAACAAGTCGGCTCTTTGTTCTCGTAGCACCCTTTGGAGTTCTCGATGGCGATTAAATCGTCAATGTCGAGTCCTGAGCACGCGGCTACGATCATTGACGCGAGGAACACTAAAACGTATTTCATTTCTTTACCCCAACCATTCCTTGGCTGATGACTGTGTTGCCAGAGCTACGCTTACCGGCGTAGAGGCCAATGAATAGCGACGCTAGCGCCTTCAAGTCCTCAGGCAATTCGCCACCTTGAAATACTACGGCACACCAGAATACGACGAGTAAGATAGTTATGAGGGCGTGTACGCTCCCGCGTGGCATCCAAAGTGGTTCCGCGAGTTCGAGGTCAATTTGATCTGTCTGATTTTTCATCTAGCACCTGTTTTAATGGCTTGTACGCGAGGTCATCGACGAGCGATGCGATGTCATAGAAGAAGGAACTCAGTTCCTCGCAAGTCGTTGCGGCGTTGTGTGAGATACTACGTAACCGCGCTAATCCCTCTTGTATCTGACTCCATGCCGCGTCGTCAGCTTTCTGGTTTGTCGTGTCCGAAAACGCGCTTATAACGTCCTGTAGAGTTCCGCCGTTAGAAAACACGGCCTTCGCGTTGCTCGTCGCATCCGTGTGTTCTTTTGCTTGGCGGAAGATCGCAAAAATACCGCCTAGAATTGAGCTGGAACGTGTCCTTACAGGATGTCTTGTACCTTTGACAACTGGCATTTTAACGCCGTTAGTAATGCGTGACGCATATCTAGTGTATATATTTTACCATTACTCTAGGGCGTTTTGTATCATTCCAGCGACGTGATGCACTCAAGCCATGAGCAATTTGGCCGAGATTCCGCGTTTGGCACGCCCGAGTTGGTAATTTTCAACCGTATCATCCGGTCTTTCGCTACAGTATACGAACCCGCTTCAACGCACCGAACCTCATCTAATGTATCCGCAGTTCCCCCAGTGATTGTACATCCGTGACCCGTAGATGAATATGTGAGACTCGCGTAGTGCGAGCTAACGTCCACGTACTCTAGGTCAAAAGTCAGGCTCTCGCTCGTCGTCAGGTCATGGCTGTTGTAGCAACGAAAATCACTGATAACGTACTCAAATGGGGCGACACGCCCCGCGCCATTCCACGTAGACGCTCGGCCTGAAACCTCGCCATTGGCGAAGACATTTGTCGCGTCGAGATTGATCTGCGCTAAGCCCGGCGTCGAGTTTATCGAACACGCACCTAGCGGAAGTGCGTCTGTCCCATCGCCTATAGTCGCCATCTTGCCGCCGTCCCAAAGATCGGTGTCATAGGTGATATTGCCGTCGCCTGTCGGGTCGGCTGGTGCCGCCGCAGAGTTGATTTGTACAGCCTCCACATCGACCAGCGGGTTGTCGTTGAAATCAACCGACACTAGGGTTCCACCTATTTCAACTCTTTGCGTCCCACCAGCCAATTTGAGAGCAGTGTACTGACAATCGGCGTTTGTCGAGCAGGATTTACTCGGTGTGTAGGAATTGAAGTCACACGCCGAGGCCACGCATTGTGCATTGGGGTTGTCTACCGCATCTAAGAAAATGTGCGTCTTGGACGCCCCGCCTTCATAATTCAACAGGGAGAAATCACATAAGCCATTCGTGAACGTGCTATTTCGATAATTAGAGCAAAAGGAGAATATGCGCGTGCCGAAGGCTTGCTGGCAATCCGAATTAGTAGTGCATGATGAGCCGGGATCGTAAGAATTGGAATCACACGTTCCGCTTGTACATTCGCTGTCGATGACGTTCTTGTTGAAATCAAGAAGGTTGCCGCCAAACCCAAAAACTGAATAGAAGCCCAAGAACACATCGTAAACACCGTCATTGCTTGTGCTGATGCCGACCCCATCGGCAAAACTACCAATGCTTTTGCGCTGAAAGGTCGCATTTCCATCGCGCCGTACATCCAAACACTCTAAATCTACCCACGACGAGCCATTCCAGTACGCATTGATCGTGTCAGAACCAGTTGTGGTTGGGGCGCATACCGTCGAGTTTTGAACGGTGCATATCGTTCCGACGCTGGGCGAACTCGGTAATGAGCCGACAGCGCTGACGGGCGATTCGCACTCTGTTCCACCGTCTACGGTCCACAGTGGCCCAATCTGTGCGTCCGCCGCATTAAGCGTTAGTGTACACAGCGTGAACAACAGTACCGTCAGGTACTTGCCCGCTGTTGAAAGTAACTGTTGTGCCACTGATATAATACTCCCTTCTTGCGCCCGTGAGCGCACCTACGCGAGTGTAAGGCACGCCATTGACCATTATCATATTACTTGTTGATACGGCTGAGCTAGACAGTGTGACGGTGTTGCTTGACGCGCTCAGTTCTTCGATAGTCACTGACCCTGGCCCACCGCCGCTTTCGAGCGACGAAATCCGTTGATCGAACTGATATTCGCCACGGCTCCGAGTCGTCCCACCGTTTAGCGGATTTGTAGTGGGTATCGTGAGTTCTAGCACTGTTTGCCCGGCCTCTCCAGCCGGGTCGTCGGAACCCGCCGCGCCAGTAATGCCGTCTTCGATAACTGTAGCGGAGACGCTGGTCAGCCCGAACGACGATAACGACTGTACCTTGACGTTATAGCTCTCGCCCGGCACTAGATCCCTGCGAATATACCTCACCGTTTCTCCCGGTGTGGCGAAAAATATATCGTCGCTCCAGTCGAAAAGGCTATCTGTATCATCATCTTGCCGCTGTACTTTTACAATCCCCTGCTGAACGACCTCATCGGCTATGTACCCTGTTGGCATAGTGAATACGATGACTGTTATGACGCCCGCCTCAAAGGACGTGTATGATTCCACAAAGAGATCCGTGGGTGCTGGCGGCGCAGTATACCGAAAATCACCGATAGAGTCCGCGTTGACTATGCTTACCTCAGTCGTCTTGTTGTTGGCCCAGTCGAGAGATGCTGTGCGTGCATCCTCCTGTAGACTCAGGGAAACCTCAGATTCGCCTTGCCTCGAAACCTCATTGACACGATAAGATGCGGAACTTTCGCCTAACGATGGCGCGGTCAGATTGATTGGATCACCGCATACTAGACCCCGCGCCTCAGTCGTGACATTGATTAGACGCGATCTTTTGTCGGCCTCGGTCCATGACTGATAGAAACGGCCAATGCGATCCGCGACCTCCCACCTACGAACAAAGCCCATGTCTATGAACTTTGTTTCCTCGCCACTGCCCACGACGCCCCCGCTTGGAGTTATTGTTCGTGCCTCAGTCTGATACAGGTAGTCGCTTTCTCTTTCCGCCGATGGGTCGTTGTTGGGGAAAAACCTCACTACGATGTTTTGCGGTATGTCGTCTGAGTCTGTTCTTGCTAGCTCTATCGCACCGACGTTTTGGTACTTGCCGTCGAGGAATCCAAACTCAGTAGCCGTATCTGAAGGATTGTCGTAGTTCTTCCAGCCAAAGTTTATCTGCCAGTTAATCCCGTCGTTTCGGATCAATGCGCCTAGTGTGCTCAGCCACTCCTCGATGTAGGACCGGGCGGTTTTCTCCAGGTGTAACGCGCCGTCCAGCCTGATTCCGTAAGTATTGAAGTCGTCCTCGGCCTGATTAAAGTTGGTCGCATCGACGCTCTGGCCTAGACCCCAGTCGCTCGATTCCAGTGCGCGACGTATAACCCGCGCCGGATTTCCCGTTGCGGTCATATATTGCGTGCGAATTACATCGTCGGTGAAGTCAGACGCCGCGCCAGAACCCATTGCAATCAACAGCTCGTCTAGGTCGCCACTAAAGTCTTTGGTGATGACACTAGAGCTGACTTGTAACGCAAAATTGGTCGTAACTGGCGTCGTCACATTGCTCGACCATTCTTGCTTTGCGCCGTCTACGAAAATGCTTACCGTATCTGGCGAGGTGCTTTTGTCTACGCGAATCCAGACCTGATGATATTTGCCATCATCTAATCCAGACGCGGTTGTTGTAAAGCTACTACTGCCGTAGCCGAATGATATTGTGCCGGTACTTGTAAGTTGTACGCCATAGCCATTAGCTGACTCATCGTTTTTTTGAAATATGTACTGTGTAGTTCCGCCGTTCCGCATAAACCAGAACATTGCAACAAAGTCGTCAGCGCCGGGATCGAATAAGGCGTTGTTCGTAGATGTCGCGTTGAGGGTCAGGTATGTGTCATCTGGAAACGAGTAGGCTGAGGTGGACTGGCCGGAATGTCCAGTCGTGAAACTAGCACCGAAGTCTTGATGGCGACCGCGATATATGTTGAAGCTATCGACTGTGCCAGTGAACTTCTCCCGCGTCGCATCACGGGAAAGTACATAGGCATCGTCAGTGTTGTCTAGCGTATATGAGGACGACACGCCGCTCAGTGAAGTCGTTCCCTGTAGTACATCGTCAATGTATATGTTTGCCGTGCCGCCTGCGCGGTCAATTTCCCACGTAACTTTATGCCAATCGCCATCGCTTACTACGCCCCCAGTTGCCGATACATTTTTGAGTATGACGGTAGATCCATTGTAGAACCACATCTCCAAGAACGGTTGATTCTGGACGAACTTGACAATGACTGCGCCAGCACTCGAATCGACTGGGCCTTTTCGGTAAACGGTTCCGCTCAGTGAATTGAAATCACCGATAAGGCCACCGCCAGCGTCCGATTTGAAGTAACCCTGATAAAAGTGACTAGCTAACCCACCGAAGTTGAGGTCTGAGGCATGAGCGAGAGTGTAGTAGGTTTGTGTGCCAATAACGGGATTACGTACCGCCCCCTCTGATTGGTTGAATCTGTCGTTCTGGAAGTCGGGGGTAGCGCCAGATTGTATGGCTAGTGGTAGCGAATTGGGGCCATCGTCGTACTCGCCGTCAGCATCATCAACCGATCTGAAATCATACAGTGCGGCTGCCTGCACACCGCCGATTCCTTGATCGGCGGCATATAGCTCTACGTTGTTTTTCTCGTCAACCGTTGAACGCCGGAAAAGCCAATGGCCTTTGACGGACGTAGATATTCCCGTATCGCACTCGGTCGCCTCGATGTCAGCATAAATGCGGCTACGTTGGGCGCGGGTGAAGTCTACCGCTAAATATTTAGACCCACCCGCGTCTGTTACAATCTGCTGGGTGAACGAACTCGGGTCGAGTACGCGGATTTTACCGTCGCTCGATTCTCGATAGATCGTGTTGACGTGCCCCCGGCACTTGACGCCCTCATGGGCGGGGTCGTGCATCGCTATAAACCTGTAGGTTTCCGCCGCCGGGTCGGCTGAAATCTGAACCATCGGTACGTGCTCTCTGGTGCCGCCGATGCACACCGGAAACCGCCTACCAAAGTTGTCAGCGATCAGCTTGTCATCGGAGATGCCCGTGAACGTACCCTTTTCATAGACCTTGTTCGGGAGCAGAGTCTCGAACAGTCCCTCCGCGCCACTTTCAGCCGAGACAGTAATGACGCTGATACCCTCGGTGTTGACGGTTGCCGCAACGGATTTGACGAGGCCGGAGAATATGGCGACGGGTGTCGTCGAGTCCGTCGGAATCTCGTGGATGATTACCTGCTTGTTGCGTTTATCTGACGCGCCGAGCCAGCTATTGAGGGCCCCGTCATCGTTACGTAGCTCTATTCGCACGTCGTCTTGGCTGGCAATTCCCTCGCTGAGAAACCCGCACGAGATGTTGACGCTAGGTACGGAGACGAGCCGTTCCTCGTAAACGCCCGACAGCCCCGTCAGCGGCCCCGCGTCTTGTCTTAGCAACGCGAACTTCGACGTGTCGATTTGAACTAGGTAGTTGTGGTGAAGCTGCCCATCAAATCACTTCGCTGATCGGCACATCCACATCAAAGTAGGGGTACTGCTGTACGATGACGCCCTCACCGGCACGGCGGCACATAAAGCCTAACGTGTTATCAGAGTCGTCGTCCCGGTCTTCCCAGTGGAACACGCGCTCGTCACGCGCCATCCGGCAGTATCGGAATGGGTCCGCATAGGACGCCGCAATGGATTGGTCGAACAATCCTTGTAACTGGAAATTGATGAAGTTCTGGCTGGTGTTGGTCGATTCTACGTATCCACCCGCGAATGTTCTTTCGCCGCCTTGTGAGTTGACTGACCAGTTGTACGGCTCCCCCCAGTTTGTCGTCATAGTGGTCAACGCGCCATTTTTTATGAATGATATGCGGCCAATTCCGAAATAGTCGTAAGGCGATACGTGATAGCTGCTTGACGAGGTAAACGTCCAAGTGCTTGCTGCGGAAGTCGGGATCACGACGATTTGCCTTCTGCCATTCCGCACATTTTGTGACACCGCCTTTAAGCCGACGCCTCCACTTATGAGTATAGCGGATACGGTAAGGCCCTCTATGAGTATCGCATCTGGCTGCACGCTGGCCGTGTTCAGCGTCAGTGTCTTATTGCCAGCACCAGTCGTACTGCGCCAGCCTCTATCTAAATGTTCATGAACGACATCGTAAGGACTGTACCCAGTGGCCGTGTCGGAAGAACTCGCATTGGTGACGATAACGAAATCCCCCTCCGTGCCGGAGGTGACGGGCGCTGTCGCTAAGTCTGGCGTGAACGGCCTTCCTATTGCATATTTGAAAGCGCTCATGAGTTCCTGAGTTCTGAATCAAAGATAGACTTGATCGTGCGTCGGACGATTGGTCGTCGTAACAAGCGCGGTAGCATCTCTAGTAAACGGCGTTCCATTTCAACTTCCTCTGGGTCGTCACTACTACGGTCAATATTGATCGGTATTTCCGCGCCAAAGTTCACGTTTATCGTACTGCTGGTTGACGACTGACGCATCGTCTCTGGGTCACGGAATTGTACTTGGCTCTGACGGTTATCGTCTAACAGCAAGCCCACTCTGCTTTGAGAGGAACGGCTTTGTTGACCCTGACCCGTCCCGCCGCTAGTGTCATTGTCGCCAAACAGTTTACTGAACGGATCGTCCTGCGCTTTGCCCGCACCCACTTGGAATACGTTGATGCCTGTTTCGAGTCTTTGTAGTGTCTTTTGCGCCGCGTCCGCCGTGGACGCATTGTTTTGACCGTTGCCCTGTTGATACTCTTGGTCTTTTGCCGCCTGTACCGCCGCTCTGGCCTCCGCCTCCTCCTTAGCGGCTTGTTGCAGTAACCGGATTTCCTCAAGTTTAGCGACAGCCTCGGCTTGCTTGTCACGGATTTCTTCTTGAATCTGCTGAGCCCTCGCCTCGGCGGCAATCGACTCGCTTATGACATCCTCTAGTACGGTTTCGAGCGATGCCCGCACCGCCTCAAACGTCGATGATCCGGGGTCAAAGCCAGCGGCCTCGGCTAGTTCAAGTAACGCCGGTCCTAGATTGACTAGCTCTCTCGCCGCAGCCGCTCTTTCAGCCTCGGTACCAGTCTGGAACTGCCTGATTAAATTAGCAACACGAGCACGCTCTGACTCGAACTCGCGTAATGCAATGTCTTGATCGTCGCCGCCGAAGCCACGTACTTTGGCTAGTGCTGATTCGGCATCAAAAAGAACGTCGGCTAGTTGTTGCGCCGCTCGGAGTTCGATCTGTAGGGCCTTGATCTGTGCGCTGAACGCATCGTTTACCAGACTGGCGAGTTCGCCAGCCTCGTTAATGAATCTTTTCAGATCCTCGTCTGATAATTCCTCGAACACCGTCGGCAGGGTTAACTCTCGGCTTGGGTCAGCCGCTACGGCACCAATGGCGGGTGCAATAATCTCATTGACCCGTTCTTGTTGCTCCGCTAAGTCCTTGAATAACTTGTCGGCGGCACGTTGCGCCTCAAGTAGTTCCGCATTGTCGCTGAACCCGGCGATAAAAATGTCTATCGCGTCTATGAAGTCTTCCGCTATACTTGCCGCCTGAGTGAAGGTAGTCATCGCTAAGACGATACGCTCTTGCATCTCAGCGAACTTTTCGATTGCTGGTCCTAATGCGTCGATTCTGAGCAGGGCGTTGTCAAAGTCCGCCCCGGTGTCACTTATTAACTGATCCAGCCCACCGGCAAAGTCGAAATCGGGATCATCCTCGGCGGCGTCGAATAGAGCCTGTAAGCGAACATCGAAGTTCGAGAACACTTGTCCAAGTAGATTATCTAGGTCTACCCCTCTCAAGAACGCATCTGTGATTCCCTCACCGAAGCGCTTTGTCGTGATCTCTCGGAGCTTCAGACCGAATGTCTCTACGGCCTCATCTACGTTACCGCCACTCAATATGACATCAGATGCCTCAACTAGACCTTCTGCTAAGGCATTGAACGCATCTTGCTGTAATTCGAGGAATCGTAGAACTTGATCGCCGCTTATGCCCAGATCCTCTGGGGTGAGATTTAGCTGGAACTCGCGGTTAATAATCGCAACAACTTCCTCGACTGTGGCTATCGAGCCGTTTAAGAACTCGTTAATCAACTCGTCGAGGCGTCGGTCGAACCCATCCGGTACATCGACCTCACTCGCTATTCTCACCGATATGCTCGATGCCGTTTGACGTAATGCTTGCTGAACTCGCTGCGCCTCTACGGCGGTTATTTCAAACTGATTGAGCAATCGCTTGAGCTGCTTAGCGTCTAATTGCGACTCGCCCTCAATGTCGAGTTTGGTCCCCGCCTTATTCGTCGAAACTATCAGTAGTTTAGAGAACTCACGGGTGAAAGTCAGGAAGTCTTGAGCACTTCCGCCAAGTAGGCGAGTCTCACCCTCGCCAGTAGTCAGCTTGAACCTATCTCGGTCGTCAGCGGTAGAAGTCAGCCGTCGCGCTATCTCAGTGAACAGTCGGCTCGCCGCCGTAACTTGCCCCTCATCGTCAAGCAGCCCTGTTTGCCCGGCGCGAACCTCCTCATTCCGAATCACTCTGGCCGCTTCTCTCTGCGCCTGCGTGACCAAATCAAAAATATCAACCTCGGCCTGTAGGTTGCGTAGCGCGGCGGCTACGGCTTGCCTCACAGCCTGTTCGGGAATGTCCGCAAGAGCACGAGGAATCTTGTCATCGAACAGTGCGATGATCTGCGCGATGCCCGTAATAATGTCGGGCAACACACCAGCCTCAATCAACTGCAATCGAGCCTCGTCACGGTTCGTGGAGAGTGCCGTTGCACGCCCTGTAGCAATTTGCTGCTCAAGCGGCAGGGGTTCTAGGAAGCCCTTACCGCCGATCTTAAACACCCTCGCGTTGATTTCTTCGAGTGTCGCTACGAATAAGTCGATTGCGGGGGCGATACCGCCGCCTAGTTTCTCGACGAGATCCTTGCCCTTCTTGTCGAGTAGTCCCGCATTTTGCGAGAAAGACAGCGACAACTGGGACAATGCAATTTGGAATGAACGATCTGATTTAGTCGGCACATCTACGGCACCAGTTGCCAGTACGGCAAGTGCTAACGCCGCGTCTTGTGCCGATTCGGAAAGCGACTGTAGCGGGGCCTGCAATGCGACCGCCGGTCTGTCAAACCCGCGCTCTGAGACATCTACGCCGAGAACATCGCTGAATAACCCGGCGAAGGTTTCACGCGCAATATCGCTGTCGCTCGGTGCTAGCAGGCTGCCTAACAACTTGCCGAGTAGGGCACCGGCTAGTTCGCCCAAAAACGGCAGGAAAGGGCTAAATAATTTGCCGAGTTGCCCTACCGCCTTGCCTACTGTCTCGCCTATCTTGGTCGCCATTTTGCCGATAAAGCTACCTACTTTACCAATGGCTTTCTCGATTTGAGGGCCAACGACTTTTCCTACGCCCGCACCAAGCGTAGCCCCTAGTTTTTCCTGCTTGCTTTGCGCCCCAATGATAGGTGCTATCGCCGCGCCCGTGCCCGCGCCAATAGCGAAATCCTTGACGGTGCCCTCGCTGATGATGCCCCCGGTGATGCCCTCAAGGCCGCTCAGTGCTTTCTGTAAGAAAGGTATTTTCGCTAAGATTTGGTCGAAGGCGTTCGCAAAGGCGTTCTGCATAGCAGACGCACTGTTAAGCATGACCTCGACTAGCGAGGTACCGGCGGATTTGACTACCTCGGTTGCCTTCGCCGCATTTTCGGCGGTGCCCGCGATTATCTCCCCCGAAGCATCAGACGCCGCCACTGACGCTTGTTCCCCAGCCGACAGGATCGAGTCAAGAGCACCGGCACTAGATTCCTCTATCGCCATGACCGTGCCATCCCCGGCTTGGCCTACACGGCTAAGTTGCTCAATGAATACATCGGCTGTTGCCTGTGCGCCCTCCGCCGCCGCTTGGGGTATGTCCTCGGTCATGTTCTGAACCCAGATTTTATCGAAGTCCAGTTTCGCTTTCAGGGTTTCCGTAAATCCACGCACGAACTCGGCCTTAAACAGATCACCGATATTCTTGAATATGGATTTAACAGATGCTTCGCCGCTCAGTATGTCCCCGAACGTCTGCCCGATGCCGTCAGAGAAAGCACCTAGAAGGTCAAGCTCTACTCTCGCCTGATTTAAGATTTGCTGTCTTGCTTGTGCCTCTTGGTCAGCTAGGCTGACACGATTTCGCAGCGCGGACTCCTGCTCATCAAGCACGGCACTCGTTTCACGCGCCGCGTTGTACGTGTCTCTCTGATTCTGATTGATTAGCCCTGTACTAAATACCTGTTTGTTTAGTAACTCGGAGCCAGTGACCAACTGCCCGTTGTACTGATTGATGAACGTCGCACGCTTAAACTGTTCGAGTGTCAGCGACTCGCTTGTGTTGAGTACGTCCTTGACGGCTAAACCGTTCTGCTTGATTACGCGCAGGTCGAAAGCGTTAGCCGCCGATGCTCTCTCTTTTAGCCGAGACGCCTCGATCTCGGTACGTAGAGTTCGTTCCGTCGCCGTGTCGATTTCTTTAGCGAGCCGCAGTATTTCGTTTTGTTTAGCAATTTGTTTAGCACGAGAAAGCCCTTGCTGCTGCATCAGTTGCAGCTCGAACTTCATGCGCTCAAGTTCCGATTGCCCTTGTTGGGATATGGCCTCATCGGCCTTGAGGCGCGACGCAAACTGCGCTTCGATTTGAGCGTTCACCGCAGCAACGACACGTTGTCGCGCCAAGACCTCTTGGTCGGTTAACGCCACTCTGTTTTTCTGTTGCTGATTTAACAGCTCGCCGTTTTCGAGTAAGAGCATGAATTGCTCTATTTCGATTTGTTTTGCGCGTTGCTGATTTTCGTTGCTACTGCGGTTGAACTTGTTACGGAGTAGCATTGCGCCATTGACGCCCTCGACGATTTCGAGATTGCGGAACTCCTCTATGCCCGCTTGACGTATTAACTCGTTCAGTTCCTCTTGGCTCTTGCCCGACATTTCAACGGCCTTGGCGTTGAATATGCGGCTAGCGCCTAGCTTTTGCTCGGCGGCATTTACCTCTATCTGCTTCTGGAGCCCGGACTCCTGTAGGCGATCAAGCCTTTCAGTGTCCCTGATGATCCTGTCGGTGACTTGTAGTCGCTTACTTATCGGCGCGTTGATGGCCTCAAGTATCGTGAGTTCGTTACGCGATTTAGCGAGCCGTGCCTCGGTTTGCGACTGAAGCGTCTGGTTGTTGGCAAGCTGTTCGGAGAAAAAGTCCGTAACAATCTTACGGTCACGCTCGATCTGGTCACGAGTTTCCATGAATTGCGGACGCTGGCCCATCGCACGCCGCATATCTTCGAGCTTCGCCTGCTCCCTGTCCAGTAACGTGATCCCTTCATTCCTGCGGTTCAGTAGCTCTTGCTCTGTTGCAACCTGCCTCAGTAATTCGTTCCTTATTTCCTCGCGTGCGGAAACGTCATTGAGCGACGTATCGAGTAGGGATTTTTGTACGCCCGCACTCAGTAGGCTCGCGCCGTATTCCTTGCCCTTGATTTTGAGATTGCTGAGCCCCGCTACGCCCTGTTCTCTTAGGGCCTGCAATACCTCATCGACCGCAAGCCCCTCCTCTTTGATTTTATCGAGGTTGAGGGTCTTTTGTTCCGCTATTTCTCTAGCTTTTGAGGCTTGTTCAATTTGCACATTGAGCACTTGGTTATCGAGTGCTGTTTGCGTTCGTGCTTCTCGTACAATTTCCCGCTGCTTTTTCAGGCGACGTTCTTGAGTAGCGTCAGAGGCGTTCAACCTGTCGAGTTCAAACTTGAGGGCGTCCTGTATCGGCTTGCGAGCCTTAGCCTCGTCCTGCGCTAGCTTGATCCTAGTCTCGAAGTTCTTTTTGACCGCGCCCAGCAGTGTGTTCAGCGTGGAGACTTTAGTTGTTTGCGCCTCGTAGATTTTTTGTAATTTTGCCTCGGCGGTAATCCTCTGCTTCGCAAGGTCCGCTAAGCGAGCCTCCCCACTTTCTTGTGCGGCCTGTGCATCTGCGACGGCTTGACGTAAGAATCCAAGTTGACGTTGTTTGAGCGCGTACTCACCAGACTCATCACCGAATACCCTTACGTTTAACGAAAGGTTGCTGACTTCGCGTTCGAGGGCTTTGAGCTGTGCCTCGGCGTCTTCTAGAGTATTCCTAGTCCCATCTTCCCTGATGCCCAGGTCGATGCCGATTGACCGTGATTCTATCTCCTCAAATAACGCATCTAGCTCGGCCTTGCTTTCGATCAGTCCTTGGCTGATCGCGTCGGATAGCGTAAACGGCACATCCTCCGTTGACGTTAGTAACGCCTCAGCTATGCCCCCGAGATTGCCCGAGGTCAGATTTTTCATACGCTCGGCTTCTTCCCGTAGTGCCTGTTGTTGTTCCTGAAGTTCGAGTAACTTGTTTTTAACCCCGTCTGTCTTCGGAATCAGGTTGATGAGGCTAGAGCCAAACAACTGCATGGCAACTTCTGCCGCAATCATTGCGACGCCTGTCAGTGTGAAAATTTTGGCGAAACGCAATACGAACGGAATGGCGCGTGTCAGCAATGAGTATAAAGAGCTGAAAGCCTTACCCGTTTTCTGTGTGGCATCGCCAACCACTTTCGCCTTGGCCCCATATAGGCCAAGTGCGGCGGTTGTTGCAGTGACGGCTGTGCCTGCCGCCTTAGCCGAGGTGCCCATCTTGGCTAGGTCTTTAGTCAGGAAAACTATGACCGAGAGGTTTGCCAGTATCTCAAACAGAGAGCCCACGTTTTTGCCAATCAACGATACGCCGCCATTGATTGCTTGTATCGCGGCGTTGAGTTGCGGTGTGCTGGCAAGCACTTCGTTGACGGACTTCTTGAAGTCTCGCATCCCAGCCGTTGCTCGCTTGAACGCCGGGACCATCTCCTCGAATGTCAAGAGGAGGCTGATGAAATCCTGATTCGCCTCGGATTGCCGTAGTGCATCTAGTTGTGTTTCGTACTCTAAGTATCGAGCCGTGAGATTTCCAGTTGAATCCCCTAGCTGTTCTTGTATCTCCTTGAAGCGATTAGACTGAGCACCAGTCACGGCCATTGCTACGGTCAACGCTTGTATTCTACTGAAATATTCAGCGAACAGCGTCGTGTTGCCCTGTGTCTGGTCGCGTAATGCCTGCATCACGCCAAGTAATCCTAGCTTTTGGATTGCAGCCTCGCTGCTCTCAAAGCCTAACTGTGCTATGGCCTGCCCCATCGCTGTCGTTGGCGATTGGAGCGAACTCAGCGCTTGGCGCAGATTGCCATAAACCGTAGCGGTCGGTAGACCGGCGGCGGTAAGTCCTGCGACTATCCCCTGTAACTCCTCAAACTGGACACCCATTTCGACAGCGATAGGTAACGTCTGACCGATTGCCGGGGCAATTTGTCCAATCGTAGTTTTACCCAGAGCAACCGTTGCGTTCAGGGTTTCAGTTATTTGATTTACTTTAAGTGTCGATTCGGCATAAGCATTGAGGACGGATGTCGTAACATCTATGGCCTCGGCTAAGGTCGAAAGTCCCACTTTCGCCAGTTGATTTGAGCGAATTAGTAGGTTCGTTGCCTGCGTAGTATTTGTTATCCCAGCCGAAAGTACCTGATAGGCCGCCGCCCCTAGTTCATCAGGCTTAACGGGCAGGTTGCCGATTAATCCCTTGAGCGAGTTAGAGAAATTGCGCGTCGCCTCACTCGCTAAACCACCTAGTAACGTGGCCGAGTTTTGTATCATCTTCTCGAACGCCAAGCCGCTGTTGGTGACGTTCGTGATGTTTTGATCGAACTTGCTAAATAGGGGGCCGAGTGCGCCTATCGCTTGGTTAAAGACGAAAAGCGTAGCGCCCGCCTTGAAGTATGACTGACCGAGTGTTTTTCCAGACGTGGACAGGTTGTCCACGCTACGGGATGCTTTAGATGCACTTGTACCGGCACTCTCGACTTTTTTCGAGAATGAATCAACGACTTGCACCGCGCCTTTAGCATCGACACGGATACCTAATACTAATTCGTTGTCTGTGCCTTTTCCGCTACCTGTCGCC
>Ga0070749_10000870_pt1 | contig 20457 bp, 45 predicted proteins | sample VirMetDEL_Nov_18_FD_75180 | JGI IMG/M metagenome (GOLD analysis project Ga0070749, IMG submission 75180) | Aqueous microbial communities from the Delaware River and Bay under freshwater to marine salinity gradient to study organic matter... | ecosystem: Environmental > Aquatic > Marine >...
AAGATATGCCTGTAATCATTGAAGAAAGGCCTTCTCATTTTAACATAAAGAATGTAGATAAACACAAGTTATCTCCTAATCACTGGTACAGGTTTTTGCCAAGACGAATGCAATATTGGATTGCAAATCTTGGAGTTAAAATCGGAATTATCAGAAGATATGGAGCATTGACAGTTACAGTAAATTATCCTGATGGTAAAGAGAAAACAGTAAAGGGTTATAATATTATTACTGATGTTGGACTTCAACATCTAGGAGATATTCTAGCAGGTGTAGAATCTACTAATATTGATATTGGTTTCATTGAGCCAGGTTCGGGAACCACAACTCCAACCATTTCTGATACAGATACGGAAACTCCTTTAACACCAGCAGACAGACTAGCTGCCACCACTCAAACCAGGTCATCTACTACACCTTTTGAAGTAGTAATTGGTGCATTTATTGGTTCTAGCAAGTACACTAGACCAACTACAATCAATGAATTGGCTATATTCTTTACTCCTGATGAGACTGGGGATTTGTTTGCAAGAGGAGTACTTAGTACTGGAATAAGTTTACCTTCAAGTGCTACAGCCACAATCACATATTCATTGGTATTTAGGTAATGGCAGAAACCACAACAATTCTGAAATACGAGTTACAGGGTTCTTCTGCAATTAGAGAAAGACCATCCTTTGATTTTGAGTTTCAACAAACAATATATGTAGTATTAGAATAATGAATGATATGAATGAAGAATTCAATAATGAACCTGAATATGAGATACAGGAAGCAGATTCAATAGATGTTTCTGATGATGTCTCAGTAGTAAAAGAAACCCCTAGTGCCCTCAAAAATGATCAGAGATACTCTGGTGAATGTGGCAGTTGTCGTAAACGTATAAACGATGTGCCTGTCATTGATGGAGCACCTCAATGTCCTAACTGTAATAGGATTTAATGGCAGAAACAACTACAATTATCAAGTACTCAATGGCAGACACCGCAGGTGTCGTTGGTCAAAACCCATTTAAACAAAAAGCAAGACTTGATGATTTAACAGACTGGACTTTTACAGATAAGCTGAATAAATTACAGGAATACAGATGGACAGTAGCAAAGAATGAGTATACTCAGGCAAATTCTTTTGTAGAGAGAAAGGTCTTTGTTCCATTTTTAACTCCATTCAGAGGAATGGTTGTAGACTTTGCAGAAGATGAGACTTCAATAGAGATGATTGCAAAGGAATTTGCTACTCATTTAGAAAGAAGAATATTTCAAAATGATGGTGAGAAAAGAATTACCTATACCAATGAAAATTGGTTTAACACTTCATGGTTGCACAGACAAAAATTCTTTGTGAAGAAAGATAAAATTGCAGATGAGATAAAGAGATTTCCATTGTTGCTTGACTTGGGTGCAAATACCACATTTGCAAATCATGCACAAGCAGATGGTGATGACTTTGTATTTACTGAAAAAGACGGAACTACAGTTATCCCACATGAGATTGAGAATTATGATAGTGCTACTGGTACACTTAGAGCATGGGTTAGACTTCCAAAGGTATCTGATAGTGCTAAAGCAGAATTCTATGTTTATTATGATAATGCTGGAGCAGCTAACCAAGAAGATATTGTAAATGTATGGAAGAATTTATACAGAAATGAAACTGGTACTGCAGTTACTGACTTTGCATATAATATGGTTCAACATTTGGATTCAGATAGTGTGGATAGTACAGAGAACAACAACGATGGAACTGACACTGCAATAAGTTATACTCAGGGAGATATTATTGGTAATGCAGCAGGGTTTGATGGTGTGGATTCTAAGATTGATTGCGGTAGTGCTGCAAATATTGATGGTGTTTTTGGTGCAACTTCTGGTGGATGGTTAAGTGTATACTTTAATGCTAATTCTGATGGTGAATCTGATGAATCTGATATTGTTTCAAAAGGTGATGATAGTACTTTAGGTTGGCATCTTGAAGTTAATCAAGAATCTAGTGGTTTTATGAAATTACACTTCAATCATCATTTTTCATCAACTCATGGAGAATGGGAGACAACCAATGCAGTTATTGCAATTAACACTGATTACAGAGTAGATGTTTTATATGATAATGGTAGTGCATCAAATGATCCTACAATCTACATTAATGGAGTCGCTTATACAGTTGGTAATGGTTTAACCGAACTAACTACCCCATCAGGTACAGCTCAAACCGATGCAGCCCAGAATTTGATTATTGGTAATATTGCAGCCCAAACTAACACTTTTGATGGGGAAATTGATGAGGTTAGAATAATGAAGACTCCTCCTGCAGATACTGAAGACATAATCAAAACTGAATATAATATTATTAATGACAACACTGGTTGTATAGTAAAGTTACCACATGAGGAATACCAAAAGGGAGCAAACTTGATTGCTCAGGACATCCTAGATAGTGCAAATACTGATCAACCTGCAGGAGTTACATGGCAATTAGGTGAGGATTTCCCAACTGATGTTATCACTGTAGGATTCAAACACAAAAATCATTGGCAATGTCTGAATGAGGTGGCTATTATTTTACAAAAGGATCTGTTCTTTGATAATGAAAAACATAAAGTCTACATAGCAACAAAGGGGAAGGCAATTAATGATAAATTAGACTTGGTATTAACTACCAAACCTGAAAAAAAGACTGATAACTTTGCCAATATTCTTGATATTATTGGTGAAGGTAAAGAGGATGATAATCAACTTCAACAAACATTAACATCTAGTACTGTACTTAGATACAATTACGAAAAAACAATATCCGATAGTTCACTATCTACATCAGAACAGGTTACTAATGTAGGAAATAGTCTGTTATCAGAGTTCCAGAAATTAACTCCTAGTGTAAAAGGAAGTGTACCACTTGATCAATTTCTTAGATTTAACCTAAGATCAGGTGATACTATTAAGATTATCCAACCTCAAAAGAATCTCACTGAAACATTCAGAGTAATGGAGATAAAGGCTAGTAAGAAAAACGTCAAACTAGTCCTTGAATCTACAGCAACAGGCATAGTCCGTAATCGATCTCTCTCTCTCTCTGACGTAATTGAGGGTATTCTCAAGATGAGTGAGGATACAAATATGGAAAGTTCATAAACCCATAAATAGTGTGTTTTTAGCTACCAAATTATGACTTATGAGGTAGCATTCGTAACAATCGCAGCCTTCGTACTTGCCGGAATTTCCTGGAACACACTAGGTATTTGGCAAAAATGGAGAAACGGTGCAAGTGATGCATCAATCGATTGGATACGAGTCAGAAAAAACGTCATTATCGGTATCGTATTAGGTATCATAGCCTACGGTGTCAAAGTATCTTCAGGTGAACCTGGAGTTGTAGTGGCATCAGTTGACGACTTTGTAGGAACTGTAATTACAGCATTCCCACTGGTTGTTATTGCCGATAAGATTTTCAACAAAACAAGATAAGATTAGGTACTTTTTTCGATGAGGATTTCATATTCTCCATCACCTTTCTTTATTTTCTTTTTCACACTCAAATTATTCAAAGCACCCTGAATCTGGTTAAGTCCTAGACCTAACCTACTGGCATAATTAATCACAGTGCCTTTTTGGATTTTCTCCTCACTTGATATTAACTTCTCAATAATTGTAGTAGGTCCAGTATTTCGGACTGTTTGTTCATAAACTTTTAATTGGTTTAACAACCTCTTTAATTCATCATCTAATCTTATGTAGAGTTGATCCTGGATATGTTCTGACCTCATAAGCCAATATCCAAGGGCCAATCTCTCACACAATTCATCATCATAGTGCATATGATCGAATGTATTCAAATGAGAATAGAATTCCTGACTAAATGTAATATGAGTTAGGTTTTCCTCTATCTCCTTCTTTCTCTGACCTATTGCCAATCTGATATTCTTTAATGCAGTATAATCTGTCTTTATTCCCTTTGCCCTTCTTCTCTTATCCCTATACAATTCAATGTCCTTTATGGTAGGGTAAAATGTCATGAAGATGAATCTTCTGCTAAAACCACTTGACAAATCGTAACGTGCTGGTTGGACTCCTGCCCAAAGTGTAAGATCTGTATGGTAGGATATGTTACCGTCTGCCATATCTTTACCAACCCTCCCTGAGTCAAGTGCTGTCAATATAGCAGTATCAAGTCCTACGTTATAATCTTGTTTGAGTGAGTTGGTTACTGCACTAAACTCTTCTACACCAAGTATACTTTCTCCGTCTTTAGTAGGATGACAAAGTCCATGTTTTTCAGTAACAACACCTTCTGCATTCTTTGCAAAAGATCCTACGAATCCTGCTTCTGTCATCTTACCGGACTTGAACTCTCCCTTGATTGATGTCTTTCTTAGCATAGAATACCTATCATCATCTAGGAATTGTTTTAAGAAGAATGTCTTACCGAATCCAGGAAATGCTACCATCAAAATATGAAGTCTGGTATTTGGAATGATGTTACCTTCTGTATAGATCTCCTTTTTTCTGTTATTCATGTTAAACACATGACATCCCATAGAGGAAATATAATATGGGAAATAATTACTAGCATATGTTATCTGTCTACGATCTGCCTCATCTAAAATCATCTTATAGACATTAGCCATAGAGGACTATCTTGAGATACTAAACTTAAAGGTATCTTTTTCTTTATCCCAACCTATGACTAGTTGATTCTTTTCAAAGACTAGAATTATATTTACTACCTCATTAGTATCTGGTTTCTTATCTACGAAAAAAGCCTCTAGTTTTTGATCAATTAATACTGGTGGTTCTTCAGTCATTTTCATACTCTGGATGATTCTCCATACAGTTTACACAGTATTTCATAAGATCTTTATGACAAATACATTCACACAAGGTCATCTATATCCACGTAACTAACATATACACGATAAGCCTTAAAAGTCTTCCAATCCCAGAACCAGATTCTTTTTCTCTTTAGCCTTCCTTCTGATTCTCTGTCGTGGATTTCTGCTGTAGAAAATACAAGTTCCGTACCTGCCCTATGACCACTCGTATCGTCATGTCTGAGTCGTACTCTCTCATTTCTGCCTTCGTGTACAAGGATGGCATGACCAGTTTCATGACCAATGACTTTGATATTCTGTCTAAAAACTCTTTGAAAAATATCATGAACAAGATCAGTTTTCTTATCTTCAATATAACACTTCGACATACCCATTCCGGTTACTCCACCCACACCTTCTTGTCCATCAAAATGTGGATCATTTGGAGACATCTCTTTTGGATAGATATGAAATTCCCATCTGTTTATGAATGCAGCATAGTCCAAATCTGCAGAATCATACATGTCATAAATTAAATCCCTCAAGGCTCTAATGTAGAGTCTTTCGTTGATGTTTTTTGTATGGAATATTATATTCAATGGCATCTTTCTCACCTAAATTAAAGATTTTTTTCACCCTTTAATGAAAAAGGGCTACTAGAAATCTTGTGTTTGTGTGGGCACTATGATTCATGACTACACCCTATATTAATTATCACTACATACGAGTTCTGCACCGCAATTAAAACACTTTTCATGACAGGCTTGGACATCAGCCATCTCAAAGTAGCAAATAGGACAGGTTACTTGTTTTGACAATCGCAGGGAATTACTCCGCAAAAAAGATTGTTGCAGATACTTAGTAATTTTTTACCGCATAATGTGCATCTGGGTGGACCGTTTGAACAACTCAAAAATTCCACACCTTTCCACATTCAGGACATTTATCTATTTTATTAAAATCATATTCTTTGGTTATACAACCACAACCACATGTTATTATTGCTGTATTCATTTTAACAACCTACCACATACTGGACAGTCTTTTAATTTAATTCTTTTGCAATCCATACAACACTCTTTAAAGAACTCCTGAGCCATTACAATCCTCACAATTCAATACTTCTGTCTGTTTAAATTCAAAATATCCCCTACCTTTGCCTTTACATCTACTACAAATCGCCAAGTAATTTCCTCATCTTTGATATTCTTGTTGGTCCCATTCCTTTCACACTACCTAAATCTGCATCATTACAGTCCAATATATTTCTAATAGATCCAAATCTTTCTAGTAAACTCTCAGCCACATTTACAGGAACACCAAATAATATGTGAATAACTTCTATTTGTGCAGGATTACCTCTTCTCTTCAATCTTCTTGGTGGTATCTGATCTATCTTTCCTTCTGATACTTTTTGTAATATCTTACATCCTATTCCCAGACCATAAGAATGTGGATGATCAGAAGAACTTTGAATCCAAATAACACAGCGTAAACCATATTTCACTATACAAGATGCGACAGCACCTTGTAACTGATCTACAGTAAACTTACTAAACTTTGCAAATTTTTTATACTCTGAAAAACTACCAGTAATTAATAATATTGGACATGGTTCATTGGCTAATCTACGCATTTGTTCCTCCAGTCTTCCTGACATTAGGCTTCCTATTAGGTCTGGGACAGTCTTGCGTTCCATAGTAACCTTAACACCATCAGCATCTTCCATCTGATAATCACCAGTTAATAATTTAGCTCTGTCATATTTGATGCCTAATTTATCAAGCATCTTTGTTACGTTTTCTTGTTCTCTAGAATCTACTATTAGGTTATAATCTTTCATCCCTCCTGTTCAAGATTACATATAGGACAGATATTAATATTATCATCTTCTTCAGATGTAACTACTTCTATCTCATTTTTACATAACATTTCAAGGCATTTATTACATGCTACTTGGTGGTTTTTGTAATCTTCAGAACAGAAAGGCTTTTGACAACCACTGCAGTCCTCCACACAATAACTACATAGAGTCATTTTACATTGGCTACAGTTGGTTATATGCTCACACGATGTCAATATTTTTCACCTTTATTATCTCTCTCATATCAGGTAGTAATCTGATATATGGATATCTGATAGTTCCTAAGAATTCGTTAACAAAATGACCATATGTTTTCCATGAATATTTATCTTTGTTAGTTTGTTGTATTGTGATTGGTCTTCTTGTACTTCCTAATAATGGACATTGTGTACGTGCAAATGTGATATCTTTTGCATGTGAGGTTACTTTTATTCTAAATTCTATCTTATCTTTTATGTATACATCTTCATGACACCATGAAACAAATTCAGGTGGGGTTTCGTCATTGGAACTAGGAGGCAGTATATCTACCAAGATGTTGTCTAACTCGTATAGAACTTTTGCTAGGTATTTTGTACCAGGCGTAACTATACCCCACCATCTTTTCCTGTAACCATTTCCCTTATAAAAAGAATTACAATATTTTATAAAACTCCAAATCTCTTCACCATATTTCATAGGATCTTCTTTTGAAGTAAATATAACAGAATCAGTCATTGGGAATTCACTTTCCAAATAATCAAATAATTGTTTATTGGTTAATGATATTCCTTTACCAAGTTTTATTTGTACTACAGGAGTTCCTACTTTGTCTCCTGTAGCTGTAATTGATTGTGTAGGATAATCAGTTATTACTAATTTATTAAGTCCATAATCCTTTCGTTTTTTCATATCCCTATTTTATATGAACCCTGTTATGTACTTTATCCCATTCCCACAAACCTTGAATAATTTGTGAGCATTTTTTCCATGTTTCAGAACCTTTGTAAGTGAATATTCTCTTCAAACCCCTACACTTTCTGCATCTTATAGGCGACCAAGTTATTCCATTTGAAGATCTTTTTCTTTGTAAACCTGTACCTCTGCAACCATCACAAAATACAGATATGTTGAATTCATTTGTTCTTTGTTTACTCCAATCTCTATGTGGGTTTAAATTTCCTAATTCCAAAACTATCTACCATAATCTTTGTCATCTCCAAATACTTTACCTGCTTTTCTCATAGCACCAATATTTGCAGCAATTCTATGTTCACCTGAACCTTCCTTTGCAATAACTCCTCCAAGACCATTACATCTTGGACATATCTCATATCTAAAAACAATACCGTCATTGAATTTCTTCTGTCCAGTACCTAGACACTCATAACAGTGTACACTAATCATTCTTTTTTAATTCTATTTTTAATTCCCTATTAAGATGGATTTTAACCAACTTAGATATATCATCCATGAATTCTTCTTCTTTTAGACTTCCCAATTCATACTCTACACCAGATTTACTTTCACTTATACTCATTACAGTATCCTCTAATGCAATTTCTAAAGCACTTTTTATTTCTCCTTCCTTAATATCACCCTCCGTGATTATCTTGATTGTTGCATCATGATTACACTCACTGATAGGATCTTCACCACAAATAGTGGTATATTTAAAAGGAAAAATAAGATCAGTCATTATTAATATTACCTTCAGAACTTTCTACTTCATAAGGTTTTGGACTAGGTAATTGATGTCTTAGTAGACAGTCTTCAGGTGTTACGTTTGGTACGTCATGGATATTTGTATACATCTTCATATCGTTATCAAGTGCGTATGATAATTCAGCATCTGCACCTTTGGAATGACCTAAGAAAAATATAGCTTGTGATACTTTTATCATTCCAGAATCTTGTGTCATCCAAGACTCCCAACTAATTTCTCTGCTTTGTGTTTTCTTTATGTGATCCCACATGAATAAAGAGTGGTGTGGTACATGAACTGTCCAACCTTTTTGCATTAATTTATCAGCAACTTCAACTGTTTTTTTCCAGTTTTCTAATCCCTCTTCAAATGTTAGAGTTTGACCTTGTAATAATGGTCCAGCAACATAAATTATTGGCATTACTTACCCTCACCTTTAAGGTCTTTTAAATGTAACTTTAGTGCTTCTTCAAGAACTTCCAAGTTGGAAAATGCAGTATCATATCCTTTTATCAATCCTCTTAGTTGTGCTAATGCATGTTCATCCATTCTTTTGTTTTCAGATTTTTCTTCCTTTACAATAAAGTCAAATGTTGCTTCTACAACAATTCTAAGATCTCTTTTCTCATCATTGATTTTCTTTAGAGCATTTTGTGTTAGTTGGATCTTATTATTATTGGTCAAAATTCAACTCCACCTCTTCTTCCCAAAAGGGATCGCATTTTTGTAAGTAAGGACAATAGTAACATAGAGTTCCTGTTTTCTTCTCAAATTTAAGTCCTTTCTTTATTCTGTTTACCATGTCTGCATAGATTTTTTCTACAGTCTTTAGACTTATTGGACTTATTTTATTCATCCAAATCTTTTCTAGTCTAGGATTAATCACCTTCCAATGAGTTATTTTCTTATCAGGATAATGTTCAATTGCATTTAGTATATTCACATACCAACCTATCTCACTGTTCATCGAAGTTACCCTATCAATGTTGGTCATATCATATGACTTTCCGGCTTTGTATTCTACAATACAGATATCTCCATTTGGCATAAGATCAATACGGTCTACATGTCCAGTTCTATCTATCTCATCTTCCATCGTTATCTTTAATTCATTAGCTAGTGGATTAAAGAAATCTAACTTATCAAGACTCTTAAGATCATTATATCTTTCTATCTCAGTACTTACAAACCAATCAATATATTTCTGAACGATTTCATCTTCATGTGGTTCAAATTGTTTTGTCCACTCTTCTGGTTCTAATCCTTTTATTTTATCAAAGAATGTCTCTGCAAAATCATGAAATTCATTACCTCTCCAAGTATCCATATTGCTCTTATCATCACTAGTACCATAATTCCAGTAACCCTCATCATTATAATAAAACTCGAACTTTGCAGGACACTGCTTAAAGTTCATAAAAGCACTCTTTCTAATAGCTCTCAAATTCGTCTTCTTCGACATCTATATCGTATAACCTACCCCCACATTTATAGCAATAGTTCCACTCCTCAGGATTTATCATGTTCTCCTGATCTATTCCTATCAAACACTTCGGACATCCCTTCATTTTCGACATATTTCTCGTAACATTCTTCTCCTTTTTCAACAGAGTGGTTGAGATATGGTTCGTTACACACAGGACATATTTGGTCCTTTGGTACTAATTCATTCCATATTTCCTCTGTTATCACCATCACCTTCGATACTATTACTTTTTACTCTATTGGATAGTTCATCTAGATTAGCCTCACCTATAATATCTAAAGTAGTATGTAATTCTGTTGCTACTTGTGATACATACCATAAAATCCCTCCAAGTTCTCCATACAAACCTTCCAAAATTTTGCGACTTTTTGGATTATTAATTAATTCATCAATACTTGTTCCTGGTTCTAGACCATAACTACGCATTAATTTTTTTGTTTTATTTGCAAGTTCACCAGCTTCTCCTGCTAGTCCCATTACTGTATAGATTAGATTATTGCCTTGGTGTGGATAAATTGCAGTTGTCTTTGCTTTATTCTGATACTCGTTTAGTTCCATGTCTTTTCTTCAATAAACTAAACATTATCATCCCTATATTAACTATTGAAATTATCTCAATCAAATCTACACCATACAAAAACCAATCAATAATAGGATGCACTCTACTTACATATCCAGACTCTAACATCATATCTGCATTCCATACCATATGAGGGACTTGTATAAACTGAATAACTGCTACTATTATTATGCTACCAAGAATTTTATTTTCATACCACTTCCAGAATTTATTCCATATATTCAATCGGGAAGCCATGTTCATCTACAAGTACAATCTTCCTAACACTAATATCTTTTTTCTTTAGGTTTATTATTTCTTCAACCTGTTCAATATTATCACATTCAACATCTTCAGGTTCAAAATGCACTCTATATTTCCTCATCTGTTAACTCACCAATAGAGTCACAATCAACACATTTCCACATAAGGTTTTCGAATGAAATATCCACTTTATTTCCACCACAGTTAGGGCACTCTGTTCTAGACATAATATCTCAACCCCATGATGGTGAGCCATCACCTATTCGAAGTTCCAGGGGAGGAACATCACTATCAATAAGATCCGAATAGATACAAATATTGTGGCTAGGGTAATTAATCCTAGTATTTGTACAATTTGTAATGGGGTTAAGTGTTATCATTTTCTATCTCCTGTAAACAACCGTTACATAGTATTTGTCCTTTATGATTGTATACTTCTGCATTACTGCTAAAACAAATATGACAAAGTCCTTTCATGTTAATTGCACCTTTAATTGCATCGTATTCTCTTTTTCTAACACGAACTTCATCAGAATGTTCTACATTATATTTCTTTGTCCTTTCAATAACCTTTTCCTGATTTTCAAGATAGTAAATTCTGTTATTGATTTTCTGTAATTCCTTTTCTCTGGAAAGGAGTTGTTTTTCTATAGTCTGTTTCGTGATAGTAACCCCCTCAATAAATTTGCTACTTCATCATAATCAAACTTTGTTTTAAAATCAGGATCTTCATTTTCAGATAACTTGTAAAACTCATACACCTCATCATTGATATCCTGGATTAGTTTTTCCATATTCAAAATTCTATCTCTAATCTGCTGTCCTTCTAAATTCATCTTCTCTGCAGTTTGTCTAGGATCAACATACACTTTAACAAATCTTGTAGGCAAATGATCAATAACTATTCTTTCATCTGTTATTGTTCTGAATTCTTTTGCTGTTCCTGTGTTGAATCCTTTATCCATCCTAACTTCACCAGTATACATGCTCTTGGGTTGGTACATATATTTCTTAGTTTGCAAACTTGACACCAAGGATTATCATTCAATAACTATTAGTCTTGCCTAACTTATTTAACTCTTTTTCTTGGATCATCCACAATCTTTCTGAGTTCTTGTTGTACTTTGTTTTGTCTTTCATACGAAGTCTCCAAGTATTCTGGATCATTCATCTTTTCTTGAAACTGTTTTTTTCTAGTTTCCAAAAATGCCTTAGATGCCATTAATGATATCTCACCTGCTCATTTCTAGTTTTTCTACTTCTATTACATCTTGTTTTTACTCTAAAGTTTGTATTACAGCAAGGACATTTCACTGATTCCAAGTCACTTGGATATTGGCATTGAGGACAATATTTTGATGCTTTAATTTTTGCATTACCAAACCAAGGATATTTTGAACGTATACCTTCCATCGTTTTACAGATATTATTACAAGTACCTGCACCCAATATACTCACCTAACTAAACATCTCGGTACTACCTTTGTCACCTATTGCTTCTTTAAGTTTGTCAAAGGTTGGTCTTTCAATTGTTACACCTAATGCACTTTCATCAAAACCTCTAGCTTTTTCGATAACTCCTACAGTACTTACAGTAGTGCTTACGACTTTACCATTTTCAACTTTAGGTTTTGGTTGTTTCTTAATCTGCATGATTACATGAGGGATGTATGGAGTTTTCTTTTGACCACTCATCTTTTTCTGAGTAGTTTCTCTTCCACCTTCAGCATATACATTCTCTGATCTTGCAGTCATAACAAAGTGAACTGGTCGACTTTGTAATTTGTTAAGTAAATTCTTGTATTTGTTGTTGACTTTACCCCATTCTGTTCTCATCATCTGACCACTTTGTGTATATTTGTCTGCATTGTATTCAATCCATGCAACAAAGTTATCCCATAAATCAGTCACGGAATCTAATACAATAGTTCCCTCTTGAATATCTTTAAGTAAATTAACACCTTTCTCGAATTTTCTAAGGAAGACTTCAGGATCATTTGCTCCTACAGAATCATCTGCTTTACCAGTCTGTTTCTTGACAGGAGCATCCGTATATTCATCAGCTAGTTCGACTATACGGATGTCCTTATCAGGGAAGTGAACTAGTAATGGTGATACTGCTTGAGGTTCAGTACATAGCACATACACTGGTTCAGGGAAAGACAGAGCAAAGAAGCTTTTACCAAGACCTTGTTCCCCCCAGACTAAGATCTTTAACTTTGCAGTTGTTTTTATCTCACTTGCTTTCTTGAAAAAAGTATCAAGACTTTCTTCTTGTACTTGTTCGGAGATTACTTCTTCTACTACCATTCTAGAATTTCACCTCCCAGTTTTTCAAGATTATGTGTGGACACAATTGTTTTACTGTATCTTCCGACTTATTATTCTTTCTCTTTACTTTGAAATCTCTAGTGCATGATGCACAAGTTAATGTAACTTCAATGATTTTTCCTTTGGACTTTGAGAATTTTTCTTTAATTTCTTTTTCTATACTAGCTCTCATATCTTCTACTGATTCTTGTTGAATCTTTAATTTCATAATTTCAATTGCTTCTTCTGCTGTAAATTGTTTATCTTCATTCATTATTCATCACCATAAAACAAAAAATAAAGGGAGCTAAATTTGCTCACCCTCCTCTATTGGATCTGTGGTTAAGCCTGGTCTACCAATGATTGAGAGTAGAGTTAACTGTAAGACTTTGTCTCCAGTATTCATCTTTTTCTCTGTGTCATAGTAGTCACCATATCCGGTTCTTGCTACTACAGTAACAATAGACTTTCTTCCGAAAGTGATAAGGTGTTTGAGTGACTTTGGCAACCAACAGGTTACTCCTCTCTCGTGGAAAGGAACTCCATTTAATGAGTCGTCATGTAGAGTAATCTTGATAGAGTTCTCGAATTCTTGAATCCAAGTTACTGTACCTTCTGTGATTACAAGGCTATCCCAGAATTCAGGAAGGGGTTTACCATTTGCATCTGGATGCAGTGTTTTATGGTAGGACCATGTGTCAGATAGATCTTTGAACAAGTCATTGTACTTGTCATCTATTAGGGATATTACATCCTCGTCTGTCATTTCTTCCTTAATTTGGAACTGCGTATCTACACCTGCACGTAAGTCATATGCACCATCTTTCAAGTCACCATTAGCAACGAAATCTACTTGTTTCATGAGAGGTACAACTAATTTTGCTTGATCTCCCCAGAGTGTAATTGAACCTTTTGTCCAATTGTCTTCTCCTGGTTTTCTAATCAAAGCATGTAGTTTTCTCAAGAACATATTTGCAGCTAAAGGTTGACCGAACTTTTTGTTTGGTTTTCCACCGACTGTCTCTCTATTGTCTAGTACGGTAACTTTGTCACCATCGACTCTGACAAGTCCAGTGTTAAGAGCTTCTTCCATATTCTCTTCATATGCTTTCAATGCGTACTCATGTTTGTTTTTGTAAAGATCCTTTGTTCTTTCAGAACCAATGATTACAGCTTGGTATGCTACAGCAGTACTTTTTGTATTGATGGTCAAATCTCTATTGACAATCATTAATGCTGTCTTTTGTCTTCTTGCTTCGTTCTTGACTGAAGCTGGAACTGTAGACAAAGCACTATTGTATGCTGCTTCAACCTCTGCAATTGGTTTTCCAGATTTCTCAGAAATCTTTGTCAAACTTTCTTGGAGTGTTGTAGTTTGTGTAGTACTCATTGAGAAGTATAGAATTCTTTGGTAATATAAATCTAAAATTTCTCTACCGAACCATCCCTAAATCTTATTGATTTAATCTCAAATTCAATGATCGAGTTGATGAAATCGTTAGGGTTTTTATTGAGCTTCTTACAGAGCCTTTTTCTATTCGCAACTGGCACAGTAACCCTAACCCGATCATCAGTTTGTGCAAAAAATTTTTTGGCTTTCATTATACAGTTCTGATGTTTTTAATAAAGAAGAATTCATAACCATTTGCTTTGATTATACCTATCTTTCCTTTTTGGAATTGATCCATCAGTTCTGTTTGAGTATTCTTTAAACTATCACCGATTAAGTCTGCTAATTCTTGTGCAGTATATCCATTCTGTGGTAGCATATGTTCAAAGACATTCATCTCAATCCCTTCTCTTCTAACTCATAAATACTTAGCGATTCCTTCCAAAGTTTAGGAGCTTTAGGTTTTTCTGGAATGTAATTTACTTTCCACCAAAACTTTCTTTCTTCATCCATCCTCTTTTCCATAATACCAGCATTGACTAACTTGTGTAATCTTTTTAGAACAGATGATCTTTTTCTGTCTGTAAGGTTTACAACTTCCATGGTACTCCAAGCTTTATAGATTCCCATTTTTCTAATTAGTCTGTATGTCTCTATCAGTATTTTCACATTATATGATCGGGCTTAGAACTATCAAGTTCTGATATAGGTGCTGATTCTGCTTCAATTAATTTTGATGCAGTATCTAAAACTTCTTGAACTCTCTTCTCAAAGTTTTCAATTTCAACTGCTAACCTAGCATTACTATCTGCCATGAACATAATTTTTTTATTAATTACGTTTTGTTCATTTCTCAAATAATCTAAAATTTGATAAATTTCATCCTGATCTTTTTTCTCTTTTGTCATAATCCCCACCCTTCAGTAATCTGCTCTTCGGGCATATCACCAATTTTTTTCCAGTAATAGACTCTTCTATTCATACTAACCTCCAAGTATCCATCTTTCTTAAGCCTTTTCAATCTACCTAGAGTAGCAGTATGGTTAATGTCCAAATACTTTTGAACGTCATTAGTGGTATAGGTTTGACCTTCTTTCAAAAATCTTAATAATTCTCTATCACTTTTAGTAATCTTTTCTTTAATGTTTGAGAATTTCTTTATATCTATGGGCAACTGTGTTTTTACGTGTCTTAACTATCTCTAGTCTTTTCCTCTCCAGGAACGTACTCCATTTGTCTTTCATCAAATGTTCTTGTTGTTTCAGTTTCTGGAGTTGATGCCATTCAGGATAATGATGTCTTCCAACGTCACCATTAACACCACCAAATGTTTTTGGTTTTACAACACCCACAGTAACATCTTCATGAATTAAACATACATTCTCAATAAAATGTCTATTCAATGCATTGAAATTATATGAACCTGCATTATGTGTAAGACATTTCCACCTAGAAAACATCCTTAGATGTTGCTTGGTCATTTTGATAATGCCTTCCAAACTTCACGAAGTTCAGGAGTCCAGAACTCTTTTGGGATAAAAGCCTCTGGAGTCATTTTAACAAGATAATTGATAATTACTGGGACCATTTCAATATCAAAGGCAACAGATTTTCTATTCTTACTGAATGCAATACATCGTTTAGGTGGATTTTCTTTTGAGAAAATAATTCTAGCAATCTTAAGATGTGCTTTTTGTATAGTCTCTAGGGTAATTTGATCTTCTTCTTCCCATTTGTTGTCATCCCTGACAATCATTTTTTGTGTTATATCTTCTTCGTTCATACTTGATCATCTATTACACTTCCTAGGTGTTCGTTACATATTGATTTGTTGTGAATATTTCCAATAGAAGGTTGCTCACAGAAATCACAAGTTTTATTCTGTGCTATGTCAATATAAGCATTGTGTTTTTGTGAATATTGTAAGTTTCCAGTCTGTCTTTTCTTACCACAGTCTTGACAGAATGATGATGTAGAATTACCAAAATATGAAGTAGCAACTTCAATAAGTTCACCACAGTGACTGCAGATCTGTTCAGTCTTCGCCTTGTACCACTTCATTTTCCTTCCAGTATGCTTCACATTCTGGACATATAACTGATTGTTTTACGAATACTGAAGTATCATCATATGGATCACTTACAGTTACTTTCCTGCCATTGTGATCTAATAATGATGTTGCAAAGTATGCACCACATGGAGTTTTTCTATCTCCTAATACATAGTGCAGAATACCTGCTTTACCTTCTTCATGAACTTTAAGAAAAATTGGTCTTGGGTTACTTACCCCATCTGTAAAAGAAATACAATACATAAATCCCCATCCGTATGGTTTCATTCCCCTAACACCTTCTTGCCACAATGTTGACAGTTATCCCATTGTAACTGATTAAAATTTCCACAACCTGAACATCTAACTGCCATTATGATCTTCCTCTAAGTACAAGCATGATATAATCGTTCCTAGCTTGTTGTCCGATTGGTTTTCCATGATCATGGAATGATGGTCTGTTAATTGGATCAATGAGAACTTTAAAGTGATTTTCCCTGAACAGATGCCATATAGGTCTGAACCATTGTCTAGATATAACACCTGCTGGAATCAAACAAAGTCCATTGACTTCGTTTTCAAATGCCTGTCTTACTGCATAGAGAGTAAACTTCTTGGTTAGTCCTGCCAATAGTGGTGGGTTCATCCAGAAATCTTCACCCCACTTTTGTGCTAGTCCGTCAATTTCTTTAGTAAAATATCTATCACACATATGCCAGTCATGACTAGCAGATACGTCTAATGTTGGATGGATTTGGTATTCCTGACACCATGTGTTAAAGTTCTTCTTTTGAGTATACCATTCATCATGTGCCATAATTTCTCCTCTGCCAAATATTAACTGCATGTAATATATGCTTATCAGAAAGTCTCTTTACCTCCTCTAACATTTCATCCATCTCCAAATCAAAATGTAAACTCATTAAATTTCCATCCTGAAAATATTCAATTGTTCCTTCGTAAATCATAATAGTGAGTTGTGTCCACAGTGCCAATATCTAGAGTATGGATGGTTTCAACTGTTATCTCACCGCCTTAATCTTGGTCGTAGACCTAAATTAAGATTTCTTTTCCCCAAGAAAAAACTTGGGTACTGGGAAACCTGTTGTTGTGCCTTACTATTACTAAGACTAACTATAATAAATTGTTTTTGTAGAGTACATTCCATATACTCCATTGATAACTAATCCAGGTCTGGAACTTACTCATTCTTTCTCTGCCATGTGTATCAGGCCATTGACTCTGATATTCTTTAAGCTCTTTAATCTCTAAAAGTATTGGTTCAAAATAACCACTACTTTCCGATCCATATTTTTTCTGTGACACAGTAAATCGGGTGGTTCTCATTTTCTTTACACTCTAAATGCTCATGGAATCCATGATCATCTGCAGAATCTAATGTTGATGAATTCATTTTACCATTACATCTTTTACAAAGTTTCTTCATTAATTATCACCTGTGAATTTTTTTGTTAATTCATCTACAACATCCATCGTTTTTGCAGTTTTTATTAAATCATCCACTTCTTCTTTTCCTACTGGGAAACCAGTTAATATATCTCCATTTTTGTCAACAACTATCAGATTTGGGTTTTTTTCCAAATAAGGTAATGACTCCATTGGTATTTTGATATCATATTCTATTATTTTATCTGGGTATGTTAATCTAACTGCTAATCCATGTACTGATTTTTCTCTAGCATCAAACGTACTATGAAATTTAGTTTCGTATTCCATTTCTGTAGCCATGTTATCAATGAAGAAATTTCTATGATCTCTCAATTCGTCTACTATACCACATATTTCCACATTACTATTAGTTAATAATCTTAATTCATGTGTATATGTTCTTTTTTCATAGTCATTAATTAGTCTAAAATCCCCCTGTTTAATATCAAATATATCTTCCATCAGTAATCTACCTTCTTTGCTAGTTTATTGTTCAATAAATGTGTAGCTAAATCCTTGTATTGAATAGTTTTCTTTACACCTTTCTTACCATTACTCCAGTCCCCATCCTGAAATCCTTCCATCTCTACTTCTTCAGGATACATCACTCTAGCTAACCACCTGCCATATTTTCCCTTCTTATCCTTAATAGTACTAATCTCAACATCTTTACCAAGTATTAACTGTCTAACATAATCTCTTACCTTAGTACCAAATTCTTTATCTTCTCCCCTCATTTCAGGAGTATCAACACCAAACAGTCTTACTTTTGTTAATGTGAATGTATCTAATCCTAAATCAATCATAACTGTAAAAGTATCTCCGTCATAGACTTCTTCTACGTGTGCTTTATAGTTGTACATTTCTTACAGAATTTGTATGGAGTATGATCTATATTACACTTTCCACAGATATCTTCCTCCCAACCGTGACTCAATTATCACACTGAACACAATAACTCTTTATATTTGCTGGTATCATAATCATTCCACAACTTTTACAGTGATGATGTGGAAATCCTATTGTTGCACAAGATTCAAGTCTACACAGATCTGCCATTTATTACCTAATTGATTACGTCTATGTGTCTTAAAGTTCTTTGGGTTATCAAGTAGGTATATGCTTAGATATGTTAATTCTATAACCAATAATACATCTCTAGGATATGTCCAATTTTCCATTATACGTCATCAATTTGTTAAGTTCTGTAAGATACTCCCTCCTAGCATGTTCATATCCATATACTGGAAGCCTTTCTTTAAATTCATCCTCGATCCTTTGCAAATGTTTCTTAAATTCAGATTTTTCCATTGTACTTCAACAACCTAAAACGTTCCCAACAATTAACTCTCATCAAGGCAATCCATAATCCAGTGCCATGTTCTGCTCTTTGCATAATCTGATCATAATGCCATCTGTATCTCCATTCTTTCATCTTATTCCTTAAGGAATGGTTATCCATTTTTAATACATCTTCAGACATAGTCACCATCCATCAATATTCTCATTTGTTGACATTTTGTAACTCTCATCCAATGCATAACTTCTTCTTTTGTCCATCTTTGATGTCTTTGGAATGCCCTATCAAGTTTTCTTAATTCCTTTAAAGTAAATTTCTGTTGTTCAATGTCGAGAACTTTGTCCTCATTGTGTTCCATCTTATACTTATGTAATCCTGTGGGTTCTTTTTAATCTTGAGAATCTTATAGTAATCTTCACGTTTTAACATCATTACTATATCTGCCCAAGGTTCTAATGGTTTAGAGTTTGTCATTTTGTCTTAACACCCTGAATTTTCGTAAGTAATGTGGCATGAGATTAGAATAATATCTTTCTGAGGTAATAGGGGTTGCTTTGACTCTTGGATCATCTCCCATTTCCTGTTGTATTTTTCTTAATAATCTGACCAGCTCTTCATCTTTGAGATTGGATTCCAATGGAAGCATTCTTCGTATAGTGCACCTCTACCTGTGCAATTTATTGTTTTGATATCTGGAAATTTTTCCTGATACCAAATGAATTCTTCATGCCAAAGTGTATTGGCTGGATGTAATATACAAGTCTCATTTGTAAATGGATTGACCAACTCCTGGAATGCTAGAGTATACAATTCTCTTTCATCATCATCATCAGAATGTTTGTCTACCTTGATTTTATCATTAGGTCCATAACAATGATCCATTCCCACTAGGTATATCTCATTACATTTGAAATGATGAATTGCAATTAACCAACAATAAAGTCCTACATTACTAGTGATATATCCCTTACATTCAGGTACTGGTTGTGGATCAATACCTGCTTCTTTCATAGCAGATTTTGTATCTCTGTGAACTCGTTCACTTACAAAGCCACCCAGTATCTCAGAACCATGCTCTTTAACATCTTTAGGAATATAGTATTTGTTTAGGTCTGCAGTATCTTCAAGTGTTACTGCATAGAAATTTCTGAAACCTGCTTGAATCATTCTTTCTACAGAGTTATCAGTACAAAGAATAACTCCATCAAAATCACCCAGTCTTTTCATCTCTTCAATGTTTTCTGTGATAGATGGACCACCACCAATAATAATTGCTTTAGTCAAACAAGATCACTAT
>Ga0070749_10000872_pt1 | contig 20426 bp, 18 predicted proteins | sample VirMetDEL_Nov_18_FD_75180 | JGI IMG/M metagenome (GOLD analysis project Ga0070749, IMG submission 75180) | Aqueous microbial communities from the Delaware River and Bay under freshwater to marine salinity gradient to study organic matter... | ecosystem: Environmental > Aquatic > Marine >...
AACATCTATTGAACGGGCACACACAGTAGCCGTCTGTCCTCCGGGCAATTGGAATGTTATTGAGTTACCATCACAGTCCTCGTATGAGAACTCTAACGGACTGCCTGTCGTGTTAGTAACATCCCAAGTTGAACATTGGGATGTGCAATCACCTGTAGTTGAACTTAAGAATGTTGCAGTAGTTGGGTCTGTAGTTGTGCTTATTACCTCGAATACACACTCGGGATACTCTGACACCAATATAAAATCACCGGGGATAAGTATACCCGGTGCAGAAATTACCACTTGATTATCAGTGTAGCATCTCTCAGCAATATAGTTTTGCTCTTCAGTACATACACCAAAGGCGATTATGACACCATTAGAATCAACTTGAATCCAATTGTATGATGTGCTCATTGAACCTGTGTTATAATATCCTGCTGCTAAAGGGAACTCCCCATTAGCATCTGAGAATACCATATCATACAATCCAAGAACACCACCACTCCCATTTACGTGAACATAGTAATAGGTTGTCGCTACGTTTAAAAGACAAGCCTCTGAACCCGTTGCAGCAAGTAGACTGCCAAACCAAGTAGGTAATTCCTCAGGACATTCGATTTCAATACCGAATCCTGTGCCGAGACAAAGACCAATCACTTGACTGCTCAATACCGTATATGCGTTAGATGACTTTGGAATAACCATAATACAAATCCCCGGAGGGTTTGCGGTGAATTGCAATTGACCTGAAACAACATTGACAGTTGTCGTAGTGCCAAGGTTTACAAACCCGGTCCCTTGATATTCAAACTCACTAACACCTGTATATGGGGAACCTGCCAATATACCACAATCACTTGCAGTCTCTCCAACATATGTAGGTAGCCCGGGAGTCCCCTGCAACCAACCATAGTTTTGTGATGACATCCCATTGTATGTATTCGGACCAAGTTGTGCTAATATCCCATCAGGGACTGCGTATGGTTGGAATCGAATAATGATAGCCCCCGTAGAAGTGCCTGTATCACTATCAACATAGTATATACCCTGACCACCTACACCCGCTATATTGGTATTACAAGGAGTCGCACAGGAAGGACAAATAACCTCAGGTAGCAGGGAGCACCCAACTTGTTCTCTAACTATAGAACCGTCTGAATAAAAGCCATCAGGAGCACAAATGCTCAATGCGACATCCGTAAATACCGCAGTTGAACTTGATAGTGTTGGACCGTTTAAATAATATGTTCCGCTTGTAGCCATAATTTTATTTTATGTAGGACATCCACATTGAATGAATGACACATTAACTGTTCCACTAAGTACAATTGGAACTGATGCAGAGCATATCTGTATTGGCACACCCGGTGGAATATCTGTTTGAATAGGGGCTGCACCGAAGCAGTCAATGTACTGAATAGCCCCGCCAAGTGTAGATGTTATGTCATATAATGAGCACAATTCAGTACACTCTTCGCATCCGCAACAAGCATCAGATATGTCTATATCTGAATAACAGAGTTCAGTAGGAACAGGAGTTCTCAAATCCCATATCAGATACAGTTTACTATCTGTTGATATTGGCATCAAGAAATCTGCGTAGTATGTTGGGGTTGCTCCAAGTATAGGAGTCGCAGTATTTGCTGCTCCAAGCAACGCTGATATATCAATAGGGTTATTGGCATATGCAGTATTTGTACGAAGCCATTTGAAACTGTTAAACGCAGGGTCAAAGTTGAAATCATCAAACCCTATTTTGTTTGAATACATTCTCACAGTAGAGCCATTCAATGGTACACTACCTGCACCTTGAAATCCGGTAAGAGAATTATACCAAGAAACCAATGGGTTAGCAGTGCCTGATGAGAAGGTAATCAAATTTGAAGTGATTGGACTTACATACGGAGTATCGGTATACCCATACTCTGCGTGTATGTATTTGCCACCATCTGAATCGTTGGTGACCACTACTTCAATTATTTCAAGAGTGCTCGGTTGAGGACAAGTAACTTCAACCTGCATTGTTATCGCACCACTAATAGGAATGAGTTCGATATCAACAGTGGTAGGGCTTATTGTATTCTTTTGAATAGTAAGACCACCTGCCCCCGTAATGACTCCTGTTCCGTAGGTCACTCCATCATAAGTTGCTTGTACTATGAATGAAGCCCCGGGAGACAGTAAATATGGATTCCATAATACATCGAAAGGACCAACCAATGTACCTACGTTAACGCAATATCTTACAACCGATGGAACCTCAAACGTAAATACTTGAGGTGTATTACAACCTATACACTCTTGAGGGACAGGCGTAGGTATGTCATTATTCGTCAATACATACTCTGTCATATATGGGTCGTACCCGCCAAGTTTCTGAGTGTTTAATGATTCAATAAACAAATCTCGGAACCAAGGACGCATACCCGCTTCAGATATGACAAACAATCTTTCATTGTTGTATGCATCTCCTTTCAATTGGATAACCGCACCACGCTTCGCATCAGTAAAGAATTTATCCTCTCCCCACTTTGCATAACTCTCAGGATGGAAACTGTTGCCAAAGTTTTCTATACGTGCAATCTGAGTTCCCAATACCTCAGGGACAGAAGTGATAGCACCTCCGGCAGCAGCATCTGACAATAAGTTCTTACCCGCTAATACATATGAAACCTTGTCCTCTTGAAGAACAAGAATATCTGTCTCACGACCATCAATCAAAGTGATTGGACCAAATGAATCCTCAAGTGGTTTAAAGTTCAGCAATCCAAGGTTGAACTCATTCAATCTGTTTACATTGCTCTCGTCATTATAAACACCACTATACGTCAGGTCGGCAAATCTGTCTGCTTGTTTATAATCTTGAGCAGCGACAGAGGTTGTTCTGTTCCCGAGGTTGAATGTTTTCCCAACAAGTGAGTCTCTAATCTTATATGATTCAGCACCATTACCAAAAGCATAGCAGTTGAAAAACTGAGTATCAACAACACCCGCAGTTCCGGTGATAAAATTCTGATTGGTTACGTTACCAAAATGCTCACCATTTGGTCCAACTTCAAACGACAAGTTGTTCTCATAAAACACATCAGGCAAAGTGTCCTGTGGCTCCGTTTCAAAAATCAAGGTATTATCAGCCCTGAATACTTCAATTTGTAATGATACCTTGGACTTCTTTTTAGCAGATGTTCCACAAGCCCTTGTGCCACTCACCATCAAAAAAAGAGCATTATTAACTGTATTCCTATAGAACCTATATCTATTGTTGCAATAATCTCCAACGATACCGGGATATGTAGTAGATAGTGACGAGTCGTATGTATTGCCAATAGCACAACCTCCCGCACCAACATCCTGAGTTCCTTGTGTAATGACTAACTCCACATTATCTCCATCCCACCAATCTTTAAAATTGTTGTAAGACGCAGAAGCAAAAAGCGTTTTGTCCAATGTGTAAATACGTTTTTCACAAGCGTTATTACCATCACCGCTTCCCCTTCTTTCAAACTTGAAGTTTAATCTTATCCGGCTACCCGCAGGGATATCATAATCAGCATATAAACTTGTTCCGGAGTCAAGCCTATTAACAAGGACACCTGCTATAGGGTAGTTACTTGCACCACTTGCAGTACGCTCGGCAGACTGAGTTATATATGATAATGGGTCTTGGGTTAAAGTAAGATTACTCGGGTTTATTTTCATATAAACCCCTGCCGGAACCTCTAAGTTTTCACTTGGGTTCAGGGGGTTTGGTATTTCTAAGAACCCTCTTTGCTTCGCTTCTTTTTCAAGTACCGTGGTATATATACAGTTTTGAGCAGGACCTGCCGTATCTGCTTTTACAATTAATCTATCACCCGTCTCCACTTTTCGGGAGTTCTCCCCTTCCAATAATATGTATACGTTATTTGTGTTTGGGTCACGAAAGAAAAGACTTGCGTACACTGTCTCATAGTTCTCCCTGTCAGCCTTGATTACAAACTTGTATCGCTTTGCCCAATATGGAGCACGTTGAGTTGTGGGGATGGTTACACGAATCTGATTCTGTCTGTCACAAAAACCACAAGGAACGTGGACAGTATTGTCCTCGCTGACTAATGCAGTTGATGCACGTAGGTATTCATCCATATAGACAATACCAATCTCGTATCCTCTGTTACTGTGTAGGCTTGGTGGAGTTGCTAACCCTGACCAAAACGCTTCACCAAAAGATATGTTGTAGTATTCATATGCACTGTAAGTAGTTGGGTTGTTTACATCCCCAACATATCTCATTGCAGGAACCTGAAACTGAATGATGTTACTTGCAGGTGTAGATACTACAAGGATAGGCTGACCCGGCAATGATATACCACTCTCAAACTTTGTTACAGGTGTACTACCCGTTAAGTTGTTTGGTAATGCACAGTTGAAAATATCAGTAAAAGTGAACCCATCACACGAGGTTGGGTTGCCCGGAGTTGGGTCATATACAGGCTTGATATTAGCAGCAGTACCAACGGCATCAAGAAATTCAGGACTTGTAGCCAATGCGTATACAGATGCATAGTCAACCGGGAGAGTAAAAGACCAATCAATCTGCACACTCTGAGTTGTCTCAGTAGGCGATGGACTGCTTCCCGACCAAAGAGCGTGAGTAACACGTATTGCAATATTCAATTGTGCCCCTGCATTCAACTCAGTAGCAACAGGGGTAAGGTCAACTGTAAATCTTGCCTGTGGAATGGTTTGAGACCCATTGATAGTATACGAACCACTTGCCGTTGAATCGGTTAATTGCTCATTGTTTATCTCTTCAGAGATTAATGATGTTGTGTAGTTGAGTCGAATTGGATTGTCAAACTTATCAATCAAGTCATATCCCTCAACATAATTGCCATATACAAGACGATTACCCATTATGGTCTGAGCCTTGGCAAGTAGCGGAACATTGTCATAAAGACGTAGCAACTCAGACTCAGGGAGTACGGTGTATATCTTGCTATTTGTAAACGTGTACTGAAGCGTGGTGTTGTCAGGCAACCCCAAGTCAGCCTTGTTCAGTTTCTCAATAACTTTTATCACATTGCTACCCGCCTCTTTAAATAAAAGGTCAATGCCTTTTACAAGAGGACCCCCCGAAAAATAATTTATAATCGTGGTGTTCGCTATATTCACCATCCCCTCGTTCAGGAAACTATTTACGCTAAAACTAAACGGGTTTGGCAGAAATGCAGGAGCAGTAAATTGAGATATCGCAGAATACTCATCATCCTCGTAACGGTATCTGTATGCGAAGCAAATAAATCTCTCTTCTAAAAAGTTTTGCTGACCACCTGTGGTAAGAGGCTGAATAGTAGGAGCCTGAATTGGTGGCTTCTTAATTACTAAAATCTGCTCATCTGTAAATTGGTCAACAAACACCAAAGGAGAAGAGTATGTTCTTGATATGTTTATGAACCTTGGCTGATTATAATCATCGGTCCAAAACAATAATCCCTCTTCATTTGAATCAACAACATTTACACCTGTGATGAGGTATTGTGGATTAAAATTCAAAGTGGTATTGATATTGTCACCATCGTCTATGCTTATAAGATGGTAGGTCAATACATTTGTCTCTGTATTGAAAGAAACAACTAAGTCAAGTTTCCCTGTAGCACCCTGAGTAAAGGCAGGGTCGTGAACAAACCAATAGATAGTTTCATTTGCCCCATCCTGAAAAGCACCAATACACCTTGCAGCAGCACTTAATGCCTGACCTGTAGGTGGGTATACAAGAGTGGTCAATGGAAGATTGCCTTTTGCATTTTCAATAGCACCAATCTCAGACTCCTCGCTCGAACCTAATCGGCAATTGAGTGCATCAATGTATTCTCCATTGGGGATGAGGCGTTCATCAACCGCCTTGTTCATCCTACCTGCTACAAAGTTTCTTGAGATATTTGCCATATTACTTTATCCACTTATCTCTTCCCCGTAAGTTCATAAGCAAACGTCCGGGATGAATATTACTTAAACGAATCTTAGCATTACGCAGTAACGCCCCTCTCTCCTTCCTTGCACGAGCCACGATATATTCTTGAACCCCAAGTTTGTGGTTCAGAATTTCATACTCTATGTATGCGTATACGTACTTCTCAAATAACTTATTTACAGAAACACGAGAGTCATCTCCGTTTTCCATACCATCAGATATGTACTCGAGGATACACAACTCACCTGACATAGAGGAATCAAAATTGATTACCCCGGCTTTTTTGTCTACGTTAAACGTAGGGTTAAAGTTAGCGGTTTCTGTTTCTAACCCAAAACGAGCCCCAATAGCATAATCAAAGTACCATATACCATCAATCTCCCATCCCATTTGTCCGTGGTAAGGATTGCCTTGATTCAGGTAAATACTCTTCTTCGTACCCTTGATACGCTCATAATCAATCTCTGAATACTGAGGCTTGAGAATATTTCCGTTTTGGTCAAACAGTATGTTGCAGTTGTTATCCTGAAGGTAAGCGTCTGACGAAAGCGTTTGAATGTTCTCTGTCAATGGACGGAGATAACCGTCTTTGTACAAAGAGATACGAACCCAATTCACGTAGTCAGATGGCAACACATATCTCAGGGTATCGCACACAGACAATTCCAATACCTTAACCTCTTTGAATGCATCGTAGTTTAGTTCTTGTATCGCTCTTTTTGCGTGGAACAAAACCTTGTAACGCTCCTCATTATTAATCAAAGAATGGTTACCTGCATACATCAACATAAAATTATTGACGATATCATACAGGCTAACGTATTGATATGACCCCCAATTATCTTGGTTGTTATAGTAGTCGAACTGTGATATATAAGCCATAGTTATCTATTATTGTTGTTGCTGCTGCTCCCTCTCTTCAACTTTGGCAAATTGATAAACCTCAGTCTCACGAATAGATATTCCTGCGTATTGAAGAATCTTCTGAATGAGTCTATACTCATCCTCAAGTGGAACCTCAAAGTCCTGATAGTCAGGCTGAGATTGGTCAAACGCAGGTTCTCCGTTTAATAGTGTAACATAGGTCCATTTCGGAGACTTAGGATACCGGATGTACTGACTCAAGATTTGACCTTGCTTCGATACAGTCTCCGGGTATATAGTCATCAATGATGCCTCCTGCGTATATGCAGGGTATGTATCTGATGGTGCAGTTAGCAATGAATTTGTCAGAAGAGTAATCTTGTTGTGGCTAACTCTATCCACCTCGTTCACAATACTTTTGTCGTAGACCGCATAGTCTTGCGGAAATACCGTAAAGATGTTTGCAGACAAAAAAAGAATAGTCGTAGATACCACAGAAACCACAGTGGCTTGTGCCCCGGTGGAGAGGTTAGCAACAATGTCTCCAACTGCTACACCATCAGCAATGAATGTAGCCGTTAAATCCTCCAATGAGTTTAAGACAGTGTTTGTATTTTGACCCTGAGCAAGGATAACGGGATAGCATAATACCTTATTTATCATAAAGTAATCATCACCCGTTGTCGTCAATGATGGGAGAAAATATGTATTTGATACATTGTGGCTCAAGAAGTTAGTGACAGAAAATATGTCAATCATTTCCTCAACACCCTTCTTTAGGTCCGCATATCCGGTCCCTGATGTCCTCAAGTTCTCTTTATTTACAAGCGTATTGTACTCAGAAAAATATTCCTCGAAGATTTCTAACTGAGCCTGTTGAGCATATAGGTTGAAATCTGAAGGAGAAATATACCCGTAGTTGTTCTTATTAACCACGGAAAGTACAGTATTTCTAACCGAATTAATCATCCCTTTTTGTTTTTACAAATATACATAAAAAAAAGAGGGGATTGTTCCCCCTCTCGTTTTAAGATATGTCGCTTATTATGCGGACTCCAAGTGGAACTCCAACATCTTCAGAGCCTCGATACCCTCGTCAGACTTCAGGAACAACGATACCAAAACATATGGGTCTTCGCCATATGGAACGGTAAGCATCTTCTTCTTGTTTGTCGGGGTATTGTACCACACCTCTTTGTTCCCGTTTCTGAATCCCAAAAATCCCTTATCAAAGAAGATATGGACGTTTGATTGCAGCTTCAGCATTGGGTCCTCAAGAGCCTCAAGGAACTGCGTTGGATAGTTACGGGCATAGATGAGAATATCACGCTTCAACTCAGCAGTCGTAACCTTTGTGGTATCACGTTGGAAGAGAACACGACCAACCGTTTCAAGTTGCTCAATACTCATCTCACGTGCAGCAATCAATGCATCAACCTCAGAGGTCAATTCCTCTACCTCCTTAACTGCGTCACGCTCATTATCAACTTCTTCAAAAAGAACATTGTTCTGAGGATGGTAGTAAAGGAACTCCTGTAGTACAGGATTGGTTTTTGGGACAAACAAAAAGCCACGCTCAAAGATGATTGGCTCGATAATCGGGTTGCCATCTTGCTCATCCTCAAATGGGGTCTTTTGGTTTACTGCGTAGCGGAGAGCCCGGTTCTGATTCTTTTCCTCATCATACCACATTAGTGGATACCTACGTGTGTTTCGGGTTGAGATTGTGTAGGACAGTGGTGCGAGTTCGTTGCGAAGACGGTAGTACCTGTCTTTCGGTGTCAATTTTACTTTTTTCATTTTAGATAAGATATGATTTGAATTTAAAAAAGGGGAGTGTCTTTGAAGACACCCCCCACTGAAAATCTACGAATTAGGCTCCGTAACGGAACAGGAAGAAGTTGTTCGCTCCCAAAGTGCACACGGCACGTTCAGAGAGGAAGTTAACTTCCATTGCATCAAGGTCACTTGTTGCAGCACCTCCGGCAGAACCTGTAATCCAAGTTTTGTACCTGCGGTCTTCAGCATCAGACGCACGGTAACGCACGTGAAGGAAAGGACGCTTGGCATTCTTACCAAGGATTTGGTCATACACAGTGGTAGAACCTGCGGGAACGAGCATACCTGTGATGACGTTAGCGGTAGAAGTACCTGTAGTTGACAGGGTCAGACCACCACGCATAGTTGGGTCGTTCAGATATTTCCAATCTGACTTGTAGAAGTCATAACCTCTGCGGAATCCGCTAAAGCCAAGGTTCAAAGCCATATCGGTATCGTTGTCGAACAGACCGAATGAAGCAGCGTTGGAAGAACCTGTTGAACTAAAACCGTTCAAGGTAGCCAACATATCGTCAATGTCGAAAGAGAAGTCACGGTTAACGAAAAGAACATTCTCTTCGATAGAACCCTGCTTATCAAGACGAGAAACGATTGTGTCGAAGTCAGCCAAGGTGGTAGGATTACCTGCACCCCATACGTTACCACGAGAGTTAACTACGTAGAATACGCCTTCAGAACCTTTGTTACCGTAGTTAGGGTTCAACGAAGCGTTAACTACACCTGAACCTGTTTCAGCAGGAACGGCTTCCAACATAGAGGTCTCAAGGTAATCTTCAAAGCGGAGACGAGTCTCGTGCTCTGACTTCAAATACCATAGGTAACCTGTAGCACCATTTTCGGTGGTTACTTCAATCCATCCAATCTGAGCCATATCAGAACCTGAAACGGCATACTTGTCTTTGATGATGATGGGAGAGTTGCTGAAGATTTCGTCTTCTGCTTCCAATGAGCCAACCATTCCAACAGTACCTTTCTTAAATTCAGAACCGTAAATGAATACGGTGAATTTGTTGGCTGCTGAGGCGTTAGTCATACCACCAGCCTCATAGAAGGCTACCTCAAAGGTGCCAGCCGAAGTGTTAACTGTGGTAACGATGCCCTTGTTTTGAGTAGGACCTGCTACGTTGGGGGTAATCATAACGGTTTGACCTTCACGAATTGCGATACCTGTCACACCCAAGTCGTTGACTGTGAAGGTAGCATTGTCAGAACTTGTCAGAACAGTGGTGGTTACATCCACGTACTTGGTGTGAAGACGACCTTGTTCTGCCCATTTGATTTGGTCAGAGTTAGAAGGCATCTCAGCACCAACCATACGAAGGAAGGATGCAACGGTGCGGTTTCCGTAACGCTCAAATTCTTTCTCATAAGTATCAGGGAGATACTGATTCAAGAAGTTGAAGTTAGTAATGTAATTGGTGGATAGGGCAACCTGCTCTGCTGAGGGTTGCAACTGATATCCGGGAGTTGATAGAACTGCCATTTTTTTGTTTTGTTAAAGGGTTTTTTATAATCTTTTTGCACTCTTGATTTTCAACCCACGACCTACGCCTGAGTCTACTTCTCGGATTTGCACTCCCCCCTTATTGATTGCCTCGGGTGCTTTACGCTCAGACATATTCACATTTTTTATCTTGCGTGTCACATCCTCTGTGGCATCTGCCAAGCCCTGCTCATAAAAGAACTTAGCGAACTTATCGGGGTTCATTGCGATGGCTAATGCCTTGTGGTATCCTACTGCGTCATTCATAAGACCATTCTCATCCAAATACTTATTGATAAAGTTCATCGGACTTGATTGGACCTTCTTTAACTCAGTGGAATCCCCGGGAGCAAAAACAAGTTTACGGTCATTTAAACTGAACTCAAAACCTTTGAATCCTTGACCAAATACTTCGTCAGTTTTCTGTTGAAACCACTGCCGCTTTCTTTCTTGCTCTTCGTTTAAGGTACTCGCCTGTTGAATATATTGCTTGTAAGCCTCATACTCCTCTTTCTCTGCTTCAGGAATACCAACCGTTCTTGACTCAAGGGGTTGTTTGTACTTTTCCTTCTGCTCGGTAAAGTAAGTCTTGGCTTTTGCAATAGCCTTTTTCTTTGCTAATTTAGCCTTCTTGATATCTGTTTCGTCATCCAAGTCCTCATTGTACTTGAAGTCTTCCATCATAGCCTCGATGTCATCTTCATCAAGACCATCCTCAGTTGCCAAGAAATACTGCTTCAGCATTTTATCCGGGTCCATAGTGTCAAAGTCTTCCTGCAACTTTAGGTAGTCTTGGATTCCACGACCCGTATCTTTTTTGTACTTCAGGAACGCTGCCACGTCTTCAGGCAAATCTTCATTGCTCTCACGTGTAGCAACCAAGTCGTCAAAAGACTTGATTTCCTTGTTGTACCTTTTTCCAATATATGAAAGAACGTCTTCCTCTTTGAGTTCAACAGGGTCTCCGGCAGGGGGAGTAGGGTCTCCGGCAGGGGGCTGACCTCCTTGGTCACCATTACCTTCAGCACCTTGTACTCCTTCGTTCAATTCTTGCTCGTGTTTGTCGAGCAACTCTTGTTCCTTTTCTGCAACCCCTTTTTCGGCTCCTGTTACTTCTCTTACTTTCAATTCCATTTGATTTAATTTTTATGCAAAGTTAATAGAAAAATTATTTATCCTCACCGAGGGGAGAACTCAGCCAAATCAAAACCATCAAGAGAGTCTTCATTTGACTCAAAGTTTAAAGGTGGCGTGTTCAACTTCCTTTGATTTATCAACTGAGACTGCTCGGTATTCTGCTGACTGATTCGTTTTGCCTTAGCATCTTCCCTCGCTTGTTCTCTTTTAGATAACTCAACACCTGATGCTTGTGCTAATTGAACATTATAATTGAACTCTTCAGCCATCAGTTGACTCTTGAGTTGTGCTTCTCCCTTCATCTTCTCCATCTCGAATGCAATCTCTGCTTGTTTGAGTTGCATCTTCTGACGTGTCTCCATCTCAATCTTCTGAACTGCCAACTGTGCAGCCATTTCCTGAGATTTGAGTTGTTGTTGAGCAGTCATCGCTTGTTTCTGCATCATCATCTTTTCTTCTCGTTCTTGCTTCTTAACCCGCTTGAGTTTCAACAATTGATTTGCAAGTTTGATATTCTTCAACTCACGGATATCAATGGCATCCTCAAGATTGATATCACCTTTCTGCAAAGCAATCTGAATGTTCTGCTCGAGTTGTGCTCTTTGCTCTTCATCGGGAGAAACATCAATAAAGATTCCAAAGTCATAGATGTAGAGGTCCTTGATTTCATTAAGGATTGACACATTGAATTTGCCAATCTTATTTGCGAAGTCATCCTTGAAATCTGCATACTCCAATATGTCAGCAATCCTGTAGGTAAGTGCCTCGGATATTGACTTGAACAAGTATAATCCACCATCAAGGATATGACGTGTAGCAGTATTTGAATTGAGTGCTGCCAACTTTTGAACGCCAACCAACGAATGGGGGTCAGGGTCTGAGCCATCACGAGCCTCATTCAATCCCGTTACCGCACGAATCATATCAAGGTAGTGATTGTAATTGGCAATCAACATCTGCGTTTTTGCAGCACCGGAGTTACTATTTAATTCCTGAATTGGGACACGTGCATTATTAAAGTCACCGTCCTGTGTGTAAGAACGCCCGATAACGCTACCTGTTTGGAAGTAAAGCCTCAATGCATCCTCAGGGCTATAAGCGTCGCCTGTACCCAAGTCTACTTCGTTAAGACCATCCGCATCAATAAATACACCATCAGGTACTACTCTTGCGATAACTTGTTGCAGTTTCAAATGGGTCATCTGAATCAAGTCCGCAAAAGGAATCATCCTGCGAACCAAAGATTCGATAACGCCTTTATACATACGAGGTGCTACCGCAACATAGTTTGGAAGAGCGTGTTGAGATGCTGACTTTGGACGAACCATATTCTCAGCCATCTCCCACTTCAACAAGATGTTGGTCCCCATAACCATAATGCCGTTGTACCAAACATCAATGGTCTTCTCTACTTTCTCGAAACGACCTTCCTCCATCATCTCAACAGGTGGGTTGAAAGTGTCATCCTTCTCAACCATACGAGTCCCCCCATTGTCAAGAATCTTTTTCTTATAGACAATCTTTTTGGTGGTCTTATAGTTGTAGTAAAGTAAAGTGCAAGTATCTCTGTAGAAGATATTGTTCTCGTAGTATTGAGCCACGTTGTAGTAATCATACCAACTCTGACTATACTTTGAGATTTCCTCCAAATCCTCCCTTGTAAGGGTTGGGTCAATCTTCATTAACTCAGTGATTGGAAGCGTCTTAATCTCGCCCCAATAAAAACAATCCCGGAAGTATGGGTCTTCTGTATAACTGTATACGATATTAGCCGGGTCCACATATGATATCTCAACTCCTGCCCCGGGCAAAAACTCGTGCTTCTCAACGCCAATACCCAAAACAGTAAGGTCGTAGTCGCAACGCTTCCTTATGTATTGGTAGTTGTTCTCGTCAAGTATAGTATTGATTGCCTCCTCTTCTGCTATCTCAATAGCAGGTTTGTAGTTGAGTTGCATATACAATGACAACTCCTCATCTGTAGATGGCAATTCATCCGGGTTCATAGTGAATGGGTCTACTCCGGTCTGCTCTTGAATGTTTTGCAACAAGTCCTTAGCAACCATCTGACCCTCAATCATATCTTGGTACTTGCTCCTCTTAGACTGAGACATCGCATCCTGAGCATATGCCTTAACCTTGAAAAGGCGGTCAGACATACCGTTCACAACAATATCAACAAACTTGGGGATGATTGGTACGGGAGTCCAATCCAAATTCAAATATGAAAGGTCTCCGTTGATAGCAAGTTCGTCCTTATACTTCTGAGTTGATTGCTCACCACGTGCATATAGGCGTAGCCTATGGAAGTCCCTCCATTGACTATAATACCTGCATTGATTCCCATCCTTACGAAACCATTCATACTGAATGGCTTGTCCTATCTGTAGCCCGAATTGCTCCGTGTTCTTTTCAGCATCGGACACGAATTGACTTGGGAATCCCACAGACGATATATCTACCTTGACATCTTTCATCTATTTAATTGGCTTATAGTTCCCTTATTATTGTATGTAGCAAAGTTAATGCTAATTTTTGATTGTGCTTTTTCCGGCTGATACAGATGCTTTTGAGTAGCCATTATAGCCAATCCTGAACTAATAGACGCATCAAACATTGTACGGTTGTTTATATCAAATTTAGCCCAATCCTCTAACGTGCGGACAAAAGGCATAGTTCCCATCTCTTCGGGGTCCCTATACTTACCCTCTAAGTCAAGACCGATATGCTTCTCAATGTAGGACTCAATCGCTGCTGCGTGTGCTTGTTTCACGTCCTCAGAAGAGTTAGGGATACCTCCGAGTTCCCTCTCAGCCTTTGACAGTTTTGCATATGGCTTATCGGGACGATTAAGGCAGAACCCCCTATACCCACGATTCTTCATATGGTATAGAAGCCTTGGCTTGTTATTCTCTATAAGGATTGGCATTCCATAAAAAGCACACGCCATCAATACCTCCTCAAAGAATATCTCTGCCGTCTGAGGACGGGCTATATATTCAAGGAAGAACTGACTGACCGGACCCTCGTCCATATGGAAGCCTGTAAGACCGTGCAATGCACCGTTTGAACCCTTCCCTACCACTACACCCGAGATGTCGTATGAGTCGCATCCAAACGCCCCCATATGGTCATTCCCGGGATATCTGATTCCATTACGTTCAACAACTCGATTCTGAAGGTTCTTGCCGGGAAGCCACGACACCAAGAACCTCCCCCGGGTATCGGGGGACCATATAACCTTGGAGTCCTTTATCCCATCCTTCCAATGAAACGAGCCACGGGTTACGTGATGCTGCTGAATCAGGGAATCATTGTAATCAATTTGCTGATATATCTTGGTAAGATTGAATAGGGCAGCCTTGCTCTCATCCCTGAAAGCGTGAGACTCTGTCCTTGGGAACTGACGGTAGTATTCATTCAAAGCATCTGCATCAGACTTTAAGGATTCAACCTCAGCCTCCCAATAGTCAATAGCCCCATTCATAATCCAATTATCGTCAACCCCCCGGATTGGCTGAGATGGTTTACGCAGTACAGGCATCCCGTACCTATCTATAAACCCTTCCATATTCAACTCCATAGGGATAAACAAAGCGTATAACCCTGACTTGGTCTGACCGTTGGCATTCCTTGATGAAACCCTTGAGTCCTCATACATCTGCTTGAAGTTGTTACCACCCTTTGCCAAGGCATTGGATGTGGACCCCATCATACACTTCCCAATAATTTTGCTACCAAGTCGAAGACAGGTTTTGGTTACCCTCCAATTGTTCAGAATGTTTACAGGCTTTACCCACTTGCCACTTTCATCGTGAGCCAAGAACAGTAACTTCTCTCCGTCATAGGAGTTGTCCTCGGTGTTCTTCCAATCTATGGTAGTATCCAATCCATCAATCTCCTCGGTTGATGTCTCAGACATATTCCTCTTGGTAATCTTAGAAGCCGGTACCCGGTAGGCTAACTCTGTCTTTGGCTTGTCCATACCGTCCTGCACGGGCTTGAAAAAGAATGGCAGGTTTGAACTGATTGGCACAACCTTATCCGTGAACATCTTTTTGGCATCGGCTCCTGTCTTGGATAATATGCCAACTCGGGCATCCCTTGCGAGCGTACCTATGTTTACGCACTCAGATGAAGACATAAAGGAAAATCCTGAACGTCTTATCTTCAAGTATATCATACCGAATGACCTTATATCAGCACGACAGGCTTCCCAAAATATGTAGAATATCCTGTTTGCTTCCCTGAAATCCGGATATCCAATGTCAATCTTTGACCACTGAAGATACATATAGTGGGCTCCGGTTATGTACGTTGGCTTACCATTATTCATAAACCATAACCCCTGCTCTCTCCGGTCAAACTCCTGCTCGATATAGTCTACCCACTTGTTCTTGAAATCATTTGACATCTCATTCCACTGAAAGATGGAGGATATCTTAGACAATGGAGTTGGTAACTCCTCCCTCTCCCAATACTGCTCAGATGGACTCGAGTGTCTTTGAAGACACTTGTCAGGAACTGCCGGGAGTGCAATGTGTAGCCCGGCTATATTTACAACCTCCCCTATCTGCCCGGTTTTAGAAATAACGACAACATCGTAGTGTGGGTCATAACCGTACCCCCAACTTCGATTGCGGTTTTTATTGGACAGGACTTGCTTGGGTATGTAGTTTTGAACCACATAGTACAAACTACTTTGCCCTTCGCTCTGCCCATCCTTGCTTTGTGTCGACTTTTCTAACTCCTTCATCATTTCCTTCTAATATATTCTTTTCAGATTCTATGCGTGACAGAATCTCAAAAGCGTCAAAAACTGCCAACCTCTTTGAGGCAGCAGCATTCTTTAATCTATCAGCAGCCAACTCATCACTGAGGTCAGGCTTTATGATATCTTCCTTGGCAACCTTTATCAATTGCTCAACTGCAACATACCCTGCTTGGATGATTCTCTCACGCAACTCCTTCGGGTCCATCTTTACGTAATTTTAAGAATAATACTTGAACGAGACGTGAGTCATCGCCATTACCAAAGTTCTCAAATAACGCACGAGAGTGAGGAAACCGTGTTCCAAACACAACTGCTCTATTGAACTTCATATGAACTGAACACATCTTGTCTCCATCTTTGTCATAGATGATAGTGCCATCATTATCAGGATGAGTTTCGTTTAAATACAACAGAGCAAGGATGTCACCCATCATCTCATCAGTGTGGATAAAGTTTGGCTCATCCTGCCCTTCCGGGGATTGGCGTATGAAGTTGTATACAGTTTCATACTGCAACCCAAAATAGTTCTCGATGAAGTGTTGGAACTCATCATCATTCCGTGGCTGAATGCCTTTGAATACTTTATCAGCGTCAAAGACTTCCTCAAATCCATAAGACAGAGCATCACGCACGTATGCGGTTGGGTCTGTCAGCACATTGTCCAATACGATTAGATTCATAATTTGATTGTTATTTGATGGTCGAACATACGATAGAGTTTTTCTCCATCGACATAAAACTCATATTCACTGTCCGGCTGAAAGCAGACTTTGTCTCCGGGAAGTACACCGTGCCGGAGCAGTTCGTTGTTTGGATATACCATCACGCCCATTAAAGGCTCGTGTGTGGTTGGCTTCCTTACATACGACTCCTCGGGAGGTATCGGCTTAACAAAGCAATACTTATCATATGCGTTCCACGTGGAACCATTTCGGTATAAAAAGAATTGGTCAGGTTCTATGAAGAATAAATCCTCCTTGAAAAAACTCTTGCCACTCTTTCTCCTGCCCTTGATGTCATTGTAAAACTTAAAAGTATTGTGATGCACAAGAAGGGTATCACCCTTTTGTATTGGACCACTGTACCCCAATGGCAACTCAATTACCTCAGCCTGACGATTTGAAAAACGATGGTCCTCCTCAGACGTATTGAATATTACATCAACACCTGCTATCTCTTTGGTATTGTCATACCGCTTACCATCTATAGGTCTCGCTATAAAGTAAAACGGTGACTGCATCATATATTGATATTGTATTCAATAGAAACAGGAACCGTATCATTAAACTCCTTCCAAAGAACTACCTCATTCTTTTCGTTAATGATGTAAATCTTGATAGAATTCTTAACCTCATCGTATCTGATGAGGTGAATCTCCTGAGAGTCGTTAAGAACCTTTTGCCCGACTATATAGTGCATAGCCCCGTTCTTGTAGTCGGGACCTACCGATATCTTTCTGATGTCCATATGAATTAAATTTGATTAATACATCTTCCATATCAGAATCTCAGTTGATGGTGTGTTGCTCCATCCACCTAAGTTCGTATGAGGATATAATCCACCGTGATTCACTCCTGAAGAGTCACGCATAACTTCAAATGTAAATACATCACCTGCATTTACTTGAAATGGTACAGTTAACTCATATGGTACTGCTTCATTTGTTGTTGCAATATGAAATGCCTTAACACTTGTAACAGGAGTACCATTCAATAAACCTCTGAACAGGAATATTGCAGTACCACCGGATGAACCTTGACGCTCAACAGAACCATAACCATTTACCAAATACAAACCTGCTTCATTGAATGTTACATTACCCAATGCGTCAATCTGAACAGGAGTAGAAGAACTACCTTGTGCTGCACCAAAAGTAACTTGAAGTGGTGTATCTAAAGCAGATGGTTCTTGTGCTACAGTTGATTGAGCATTCAATACTAATGTAGTATACATCTGAGACATTATAAGACTTGCTAATGAACCAACTGTAAAGTTCTTGGTCTCATTATTATTCTCGTTGTCAGTACCAATTAACTTGTCACTAAGACTTACATTGGTATCGGTTGGGTATGTCCTAATTTGTGCCATTTTGTTTTCTTGTTATTTCTCCGGTTTGTATATTGATAATAGCATCATTGCCATACTTCAACATCAAAGCATTTTCGTGCTCGGAGAAATCAGAACGAAGCAAATCAATCTGCTTTAAGATTGAATGCTTCTGCAATGAGACATCAGCAAGATGGCTTTTCATCTTGTTGAACTCAGTGTGCATCGCTTGGGTTTTCCCCAATTCTTCCTCTGTCAAAAATTGCTTTGTGTTCGGTTCCATTTTTACTGTTTTCATTTGATTTGATTTTTGTATAGTACAAAGGTAATTATTTTTCCGAGGACTTCTTCCAACCTATCTCACGCTGATATCTTACGCCTACCCCCTGACTCGAATAGGTCAGGTTGAACACATTTCGGTCTTGCCTATATCCAATGGACGCATCCCATCCTTTTACAGTACCACCAACCCCTATGACGATAGCCTTGTTACGCTCCTCAATGATTGCCGTTGGTCTTCGGTTTTGGAATATAACCTCCCGGCTCGAAATACGATTCTTGAACACCAACTCATTCAATACAATCAAAGCACTACTGTCATTCTTGACAGTATCCAAGTAGTGAACTTTGGCATAATAGTCCTTCAGTATAGCCATTGTATCAATGGGAGTAAGGACATACTGAGTATCTCCCGGCTGCCAAACAGTATCGTAAATAGGGATGGTATCCGTATGATGCACCGCATATGGCGTAGGAACACCCTTATATACGGTGTACGGGATAGAATCCCCCGGGAGATATTTAATCTCCGGAGGGATTGGGGTTGAGCACTGACGTAGAAGGAGCCACATAATCGCAGCCCCTATAGCAAAAAATAATAGGTTACTTCTTGCTCTTTCCACTACTCTTAGTCTTTGGCACCTTGGTAGATGCCTTTGGTTCTACAACCACAATAGGCTTCTTAGCGGTCAAAGACTTCAACATCTCAATCAGTCCGGGGTGCGGATATACGTCAGTTTTATCCTTGCGTACTGAATTGTGGGTGTAGACACCGGGTTGAGCAGATAATGCTCTTGAGCATATCCCCCATATGTCATCGTTGTAGTCCAACGGAATCTTATATCTATCATTCCAAAGAAGTAATAATTCTTTTACTGCCTCAATCTGAGCGTCAGTGTAATTGTGCCAAAACTGATGACCTTTGAAAGGAGTGTCCAACTTAATCACTTGGTCCAAAGGAACCTCACGATTAACGTAGTTGACATATTTTCCTTTGCCAACCTCTTTCAGGAATCCCCAATTGCAAATCTCAATACCGATAGACAACTTGTCTAATGGCTGAAATGCCAACCCCTGATTATTGAAGGTCTTAGTTTCAAGCCCCAAATGATATGCCCACTTTGTGGATGAGAATCCCTGAGCAATCAAACCCTTAGAATCAATAGCAACGCAGGTTGCTACCCGGTCACGTGTTTGCTCCCAATACTTGAATACACCCTCAGCATTGTCATTACCCGCAGTATGATGCAGATAGATTTGTTTTTTAGGAGTCTCCTCATTGATATAATGGGCAGCCCCAAAGGTTACTTGTTTGATATTCATTTTCCTTGTTTATTATAGGGCTTCTGATAATTCTGACTGCCCTTGTTTTTACTTATTTAAACCCACTAAATTTCTTGCAGTTTTCAAGTTCCTTTCGCACTGCATTAAGGTTTATATGCAACACCTTAATTTCTTCCTTCATTTCTGAAAATTTCACGTTAGCATCCTCCACAAAGGTTTTATAGCTTTCTTGCATCTTGAGAATTGCATCTCCTTCTGTTACGGCTGCGGCTGCATTGCTGCCACGCCTTCCAAAAAACCAACCCGTACCACCGCCTACTATTGCGGTTACTAAGTTGTCAATTATAGAGTTAAAATCAAACGCCACTACTAATTACCGTTTCTTTTATTGTATTCTTTGTATGCTAAATAAACACCCCCTACCATTATAGCAAATAGGAATAAACCTCCGCCTAATGTTGGCTCTACTGGTGTGTAAATTAGTACCACCGTTAAAACTGCAAATAGCACAAACATAAATGCCAAAGCATTCAAGCTAAAAATCTTGTCAATAATCTTTTTCATATTATAAAATTTAAAATTGTTGCTCCTATAAAAGAAGTTGACCAAAGCACTACACGCAGCCAATGAGGAAACTTTTTCTGTATTCTATCAGTCCAATTATTACCTAAGTAGAAAATAGAACCACGAAACAAATACCCAAACGCAGCATCAAATAAAGCATAGCGAAGTAGCAAGTATGTAAATGCAGCCTGCCATTGCCCTATTAATATACCCATAAA
>Ga0070749_10000876_pt1 | contig 20387 bp, 21 predicted proteins | sample VirMetDEL_Nov_18_FD_75180 | JGI IMG/M metagenome (GOLD analysis project Ga0070749, IMG submission 75180) | Aqueous microbial communities from the Delaware River and Bay under freshwater to marine salinity gradient to study organic matter... | ecosystem: Environmental > Aquatic > Marine >...
ATCCAGAGGGGACTTGACTTTCTACCGAGAAAGAAACCAACTCTCTTGGAAAACAAGTTTTCAACTATTTATCACTATGGAAGGACTGAAAGATTTCACTGGTGAAGGATTCTTTGAAATGGAAGAAGTAGAACAAAAGAGATATGAGAATATGATATTCAATGTCTGTAATGAGATACTGGTTGCCATGGAGAAGGAGTTTCCCCACCAAGATGTCAAACATATCTACACCAACAATTTGAGAGAACTGGAAAGGCATTTCATATTGGAGGAAGATTATGAAATGTCCTATCTGATAAACAACACAATCAATAGATTGAACAATGAGTGAAATGAAATACAGAACAGGGAAAGAATCATTTGTGATACCAAATGCGAATCTCTATACAGACGAAGACAGATACATGGAGGCATGTTTGAGGGTGACCACCAAAGAGTTTCCACAAAACCAAGCATTGGCTATTTGTATATCAAATTGGAGAAATAGAACAAGAGGATAATGGGGTGTAATTGTAAGGACAATATCAAACGCAGAGCGTTGAGGTTGATAAACGGAAGGAAGTGGGAACAACTTGACGAGATTGAAACGGGACAACTCAATGGGTTGTACGATGAACAATTCAAGAAGTTTCCAACAGATGAAGAAGTAAGAAACTGGTTGGGGATATGAAACGAGGAAAGAAACCATTCACCATTGACCTCCTTGTTCAACGAGGAAGGATACCAGAGACCTGGTATGAGGACATTATTGAGATTGGAAGACAGGGGAAGGCTGAGGTCTCAATCGTTGTTTATATGGGGATTTCTTGGAACACACACAAACTCCTGATGGAGCGTTCCCCTGAATATCTGAAAGCCGTCACCAGCGCACAGAAACTTTCAGAGGAATGGTGGATGGAAATCGCAAGGAAAGAATGGATTGAGGGGAACTCAAAGAATATCAACTCCAACCACTGGTCTCTGATTATGAGAAATATGTTCAAAGACAGATGGTCAGATAGGAAAGATGTAGATATCACCTCAAAGGGGGACAAAATAAACGACAACACCATATCGGTGGAAATAATCAAAAAGACACAAGAAGATGGCGATAATGAGAGTATCAACTAATGGAAAGGTCTATGAGTACGACAGAAAGACAGTATTCGTGACATCAGACCTCCATAAGGAAATGAAACAAATGGCATTGGAGAATGACCAAACTCTACAAGAGTTGGTCAAAGAGGCATTCACAGCATACAAAAAAGCACAGAGATGAGGTTGATATTGGGAGAATGTTTGGAGAAACTCCGTGAGATGGAGGACAACTCCGTAGATAGTATCGTGACAGACCCACCATACGGGATATCCTTCATGGGAAAGAAATGGGACTATGATGTCCCCTCAACGGAGATATGGAGAGAGTGTTTGAGGGTGTTGAAACCTGGTGGTCATCTATTGTCCTTTGCGGGTAGTAGAACCTATCACAGAATGGCTGTGAATATTGAAGACGCAGGGTTTGAGATTAGAGACCAACTGATGTGGATATACGGGTCGGGATTTCCAAAGTCCCATAACATCGGGAAAGGTGTTGATAAGAAACTTGGTAATGAAAGAGAAGTGATTGGAATATCAAAAGGTAAAGGATATACAAGTATTCAAGAAAAAAACTTGGAACACGGAAATAGACCTTATGTTGATGGACTACCATATGAAAAGGCAGATAGAACACTCACCAAAGGAAACTCTGAATGGGAAGGTTGGGGAACAGCACTCAAACCAGCCCACGAACCCATTGTAATGGCACGAAAACCCCTATCAGAAAAGACAGTGGTAGATAATGTATTGGAGTGGGGAACTGGTGGAATCAACATAGATGGTAGTAGAATTACCCATAACGAACCTATAAAAGTTATGAAAGCACAAGAAGGTGGTAATAAAGTATTTGGACAGGCTGGTAGATATCAAGAAACAACTGAATTGAAACCAGAGGGTAGATTCCCTGCTAATATCCTATTGAGTGAGGAGGCTGCAGAAAACCTTGACCAATCCACAGAACCTACAAAGGGAAACAAGAAACCAAGAGTCCAAAAGACATCAAGAAGATATGGTGAGAATAATTTCACCAGTGGAGGTCTATACGCACCAGAAGGGAATATCACTCCAACCTATAATGATGAAGGTGGAGTATCAAGATACTTTTATGTCGCAAAACCCTCAAAGAAGGAAAAGGATTTGGGATTGACAAGTGAGGAAAAAACACAAAAAGATTTAGCAACACAAAAAACACAACATCTAATACCAGATAAAAATAACAACGATAAATTAAGGGAAAACCCTTATTTAGGCGCAACATCGGGAGTTAGAAAGAATACCCACCCAACAGTGAAACCAATCAAACTAATGGAATACCTTATCAAGATGGTGACCCCTGTTGGAGGGACAACCCTTGACCCTTTTATGGGTAGTGGTTCAACTGGTGTCGCTGCTCTACAAAATGGATTTGATTTCATCGGTATTGAAATGGAACAAGAGTATATGGACATCGCTAAACAGAGAATAAACGCATCATACCAAACCAAGTTGGATATATGAAAATCCAAACCACCGAGATATATGAGATGTTGGAAGAGAACAAGGACAAGAGATTGAAATTGTTTCAGGGGTCAGCCCGTTCAGGGAAGACCTACAACATCCTAATATGGTTGGTGGTATATCTTCTTCAAAACCCCGACAAAACTCTCTCTATCGTGAGAAAAACCCTACCAGCATTGAAGGGGTCTGTATTGAGGGACTTGAAGGAAATATTGGAGACCCTTGAAATCTACAACCCAAGTGATTGGAAGAAACAAGAGGGATACTACACCCTCCCAAATGGAGCGATGATAGAATGGTTCTCTACGGATGAAGAGCAAAAACTTCGTGGGAGAAAGAGAGAGATACTCTTTATCAACGAGGGGAACGAACTCACAAGAGATGAGTATGTCCAACTGGCAATCAGAACGACAGAACAAATCATCATTGACTACAACCCCTCTGACCTGTATTCCTATATCTACGATTTGATTGAGGAGGACGGTGTATTCTTTCACAAAAGTACCTACAAGGAAAATCCCTTTCTGACGGACGAAATCATCAAGGAGATAGAATCACTCCAAGACAAAGATGAAAACCTATGGAGGGTCTTTGGATTGGGTGAGAGAGGGGTGGCAACCAACTCTGTATTCTCCAAATGGACGGAGGTAGATTGGTTTCCAAGTGAAGGACAAACATACAGAGGATTAGATGTGGGGTACTCTGACCCCATGGCACTGGTAGAGGTGAAGAAGATGGACGACAACATCTATATCAGGGAACTCATCTATCAAACACAGATGACCACACCAGACCTCATCTACAAAATACAACAAATGGGGATTGACCCCACCGATGACCTATGGGTAGATTCCGCAGCCCCACAGGTGATTGAGGAACTCAAAAGAGCGGGAATAAATGCCAAACCAGTGAAGAAACACACCATCCTACACGGGATTGATATGATAAAGAGACATAGAGTACATATCCATCAAGATTCAAAGAACCTATTGGACGAGTTTCAGAACTACAAATGGAAACAAAATAAAGACGGGAAAATCATTGACCAACCCCAAGACGAATACAACCACGCCATTGACGCAGCACGATATGCCTTGGAGATGTCAAACAAACCCAAAACAACCTATTCATTCTTATGAAAATACAAATCGGAGAAAAAGAAATCACACTGGAACACATCACTATCAACCAGTATAGAAAACTACTATCAGACCCTGATATCAAGGATATCAACTTCATATCTCTACTCACGGGGGTATCCATCGCAGAGTTGAGAGATGTTGAATATAATCAAATCACCTTTGTATCACAATTTTTGAGAACTTGGATGAACTCACTACAAGAAACCCCATTGTCTTTGGTGGTGGAATATAAGGGTGAGAAACTTGGATTGGTTCAACCAAAGAATATCTCCTATGGTGAGTTCTCTGACCTACACATTCTCACCTCACAAGAGAACATGGATTATGAACTCATCTCGTCCATTCTTTATCGTCCTTTGATTGAAGGTGAGGGTGAGGATAGGGTGATTCAGAAGTACGACTACGATGAATGTGTGAGAAGAAGCAAGGACTTTGGGGACTTCCCAATGAATGATTATATTTCAAGCATTTTTTTTTTCGTGAAATACTACGAACTACTATTGGAAGATTCCCACTTGTCTTCGGGGAAAAAGAGGAAGGGAGAATAGACAAACCCGATGATAGAACCCAAGATGAAAAATTGGGGGATTTGGTGGATTTCTACTACAAAACATTTATGGTTATTTCAGGGGAGGACGCATTGAAAATGAAACAGGTTGTAGAACTTGATGTTCAAGAAGCGTTATTCTATTTATCATATATGGTCAAGAAGAATAAAGAACTTGAAGCAAAATACAAAAAACAAAAGTTATGAACAATTATAGAACCATCATAGAGACCTTTGAGAACTTCTCAAATCAACACCCATTATTGAAGACCTTCACATGGGGTGATTTGTCTGATGTGGGTAGAAACAACGAGAAGATTGAGTATCCTCTGATGCATGTCATTCCAACCCCATCAAGTGTGTATCAGGATTATACTGACTTCACATTCCAAGTATTGTTCATGGATTTGTTGGACGATGAGGAACTCAATCAGTTGGATGTCTTGAAAGAGGCACATTTGATACTACAAGATTTCTCAGCGTACTTTATCAACGATTTGAGAAACACATCGTATGCTCTTATCACCCCGATTCAGTTCCAACCCTTCATTGACCGATTACCTACAAGAGTGGGTGGGGTAGATGCGACCATAACATTGAGAGTAGAGGGTAGTTTCTGTTTATAATATGGCTTGGGAAGTAGTAGCGGATTTCATTCTCAAAGAGGTCAAACAAAGAATGGCTTCACCCCAAAGGAGGAAAGATGCTCTTGGGGGGTTCAAGAGAAACACATACAGATTGGACGATACGGGTTCATTATCTGATTCACTATCAATGGAGGTGATTCAGTTGGGTGAGGACAGAGTTCAACTGGCATTGACATATCCAAATACCAAACCCAACAACATCAAAGCCAAGATATTCTTTGAGACGGGTAGAAAGCCAGGGAAGGGTATTCGTATAGATACTCAATCCCCTGAAAGTAATGACATCTATGGGTTGGCATCAAGAAAACTACCAGGATTCTTGACATTGAGTAGAAAGGAACAAGTATTCCGACTGATTAGAATCAGTATGGCAATCAAAAATAAAGGTATTGGAACATACCCAATCTTTGACCCATCATTCATCTCATCTGTGGAACAAGAATACGAGAGATGGTGGAATACCCTCTCTGACCAAGAAATAGAACAACTGCCAGGACTACAACAAGTATTTGAGGCAATAAGAAACATCAAACCATTTGATGAAGCAACAATATCAATATTCAGATGACAATAGACATTCAACCAAACCTCATACAACCAGCCTATGGAAACTTGGTCTATCAGTTCTCCTCAACGGCACAAACTACCTACTACAAATACAGATATGCGGTAGATGTGTGGATTGGAGGGGCTCAACAGACAAGATTGAAAATAACCCCACAGAACACTTCTTGGGGTCAGGTGGATATATCACCTATCGTGAAGAACTATCTCACTTCCAGACCCATCAATAAGGGTTGTACGGGGACAACAGAGAACCCTATCACCCAAGCAGAATGGGGAGCAGTAGATACAGACATCCAATTCTACTATATCGTGGTAGGTGAGGAATACTCAACAACACCAGAAGGTGCTGTGGTTATCTATGAACCATCTACTCAAAGTGATTTGAGGTATGTGTATAACGGTGTGAAAAATTGGAACAAGGGAAAGCAGTTTGACTTCACCCCTTTCTATCTATCCAACTATTCTCTACCAACAGAGTTTCCAGCAAATACACACAAGTTCTTGACAGACCAACCGAGAGTACAATACATCTCTGATAGTGATTATGCTACCCTCACTGGTTTCAACATGCTGACCCCAAACATCTTGACGGGGACAACCTATGATACCTACTCACAGAGGGTATATTCAGCGTTGTTTGAGTTCTTTGATGTGGATGGGGCATTCATATCATCGGCAAGGACATACAACACCCTTGATAACTGTGGTTTATGGGTAGATTGTCAAAACTTCTCTGCTTCCACATTCAATGCGGATTCCCATATGTTTGAGTATGTTGGAACAGGAACACAGAACCTTGAAGAACATGGAATCACCCTTCCTACCAACTGGCACTACTATCGTGTTTCATTTGAAGGCACAAGTTACGAATGTAACAAGTGGAGGGTGAGAAACAACAGTGAAGAAGCGTTGTTGGAAGTGAATTATGCGGATTGTGAAACCAATCAACTACAAACCATCTACATCGGTATTGGGTCATCACAAGACATCTGTGTGAGAGGGTCGTTTGCGATTGCCGAATATGGAACAAAGACACCTCTTGGTTGGTGTGATAGTTGGGGTGGTGAAACAGAGTGTTGGACAACAAGAAGAATCTCTGAATATTTCTATTACTACAAAGACCCTGAATGTGGGCCTGGTAATCAGAGAGTGATGTGGTTGAACTCATTTGGAACATGGGAATACTTCACCTTCAAATACAGACACAATGTGGGTTATGATATCCAAAGAGAATCTCTACAAAGAGAACCTGACAACTATCAAGCAGGTTGGGATGTGGATAAATACTATGGGTGGAACAACACCAACAGAGTATGGAAACAGAACATCTCAAAGACGGGTCTATTATACTCTGGTAGAATCTCAAAATCATACTTGGTATGGTTATCAGATGAACTATTGAAATCCCCATCAGTGTATCTCATAGATTCTGACGGAGACATCCAACCGATTGTATTGACCAACACAGAGGTGGTTGAACCAAACTTCCAAAGAAATGACGGACAATACGAAATGGTATTGGAATACAGAGGGGGATATAACGAAACAAGACAAGACAACGAATAATGGTTGAGTTATTGGCGATTGACAAAAATGGAAACTACTCATACTTGGATTTGACCAGTGAGGTTTCCATTCCATTGAACCTCTCTATTGAGGACATTGAAGACATCACAGCAAGAAAGGGTGGATACACAAAGACCTTCAACATTCCTGGTTCAGCAAGGAACGATAGGTTCTTCCAATCTGCCTTCAATGTGAATGCGACAGATTTTGACGCTACCCTACAATCCTCTTGTGTGATTCAATACAGGGGGACAGATGTATTCAATGGGACAATGAGATTGAACAAAATCACCAATACCAACGGAGTTATCAACTATGAGGTATATCTTGTGGAGACCCTCACACCTTTCACCAGTACATTGGAACAAATCACCGTATGTGATTTGGATTTCTCTGATATTCAACACGAGATTGACTATGACACGATTGTATCCACTTGGGACTACACAGGAGGGACATACGACTCTTATTCGGGTCTGACGGGGAAAGTACTATACCCACTTGCTGAAACGGGTTATGACGAAGGTGGTACATTTGGTACATTCAACTTCACCTCCACTGGTTTCACCTCAGCAACGGGAAACCCTATCCAAACCACACAGTTCAAGCCGTGGGTGAATGTGAAATACTTGGTGGATAAGATATTTGACAGAGCAGGATTCACCTATGAGAGTGGATTTTTCAATACCCAATATTTCCAATCCATCTTCATGCTGGCAGGTCAATCACCAACAATGGGGGCATCTCTATTGGAGGACAGACCTGACAACCAAAACTTCTTTGAGGTATATCAGGCTATCCTTCCATATGTCTATGATTATCAAGAATTGGGTGATTGGAAGTACATTATGTTTGCCGATAAGAACTATGATTATTTGGAGAGTTATACCACTTCAACCTACCCTATTGTTCCTGGTCAAGCGGGGGCAAAAAACTATCTCACAGTACCTATTGGTGGTTTCTATCAGTTCAACTTTGACATCACATATTATGCTACATATTATGTTAGCCCATCATACATAGATTTCTCATTGAGAGATATTGACACGGGTACTCAACTTGGTATCTATACCGCATACCCTGTGACATCACAAGAGTTTGACCTCAACCTATACTTCAATGTGACCCTGACAAAAGGTCAAAGGGTGGCATTATTCGTGAAAGAGAATCAACCATCGTTCAATGATGTGGCATTCAAGAATGGTATCTTCCGTTTATACTCATCACCTGAACTGACAACCACAGGAGCCACAATGAACTGGGTAGATAACCTCCCATGTTCATTGAATACGGTGGAGTTTTTCAGAAATATTATCAACTATTTCAATCTTGTCCTTGTTCCAACGGGTGAGAGGTCGTTCTTGATTGAGACCTATAACGACTATCTATCATCGTTGAGTGGAAATACCTATGATTGGTCACAAAAACTCAATCTGAATGATACATATACCATTGAACCCCTTGATTTCTCATTACAGAGACAACTGAACCTCACCTTCCAAGACGATGAAACGGTATTGGGGAAATACTACATTGACAACTACGATAACATCTTTGGTTCAAAGTTATACACCGCAACAAACTCTCTATTGAGTGGGAAACAGGACATTGAGTTTATCTTCAACTCACTACCTACCAACTCGGTGAATAACACCCCTGATTGTGATTTCGTTGTCCCTCAACTATTCGTTCAAGAGAGAGACACTAATAATGTCCTACAATCAAGACCAACATCGTCAGACCCACGATTGGGATTCTTCTGTGGTATGAAAGAACCTGTCTTATCGGGGTCACCAGTATCATGGTATCTACAAAGTGGAACAACGGAGGTCTTATGGGACAAATACCCTGTCATCAACCACCTATCTCTATTGACATACACCGCCAACACCCAAGTGAGTGATTTGAACTTCACATCAAACTGGGATTTCTTTATGACCCATTCTGATTTGATTGGATATACCCCAAATACCGCATGGAATGATTTCTACCGAAACCCTATTGAGTTGTTATACTCCACAGAAGCGAGGTTATTCACGGGGTATTTCTACCTCACACCAGAGGACATGAAGAATATCAACTTCAATGACAGAATATACTTCCTCAATGCGGAATGGAGATTGTTGAATATACAAGATGGGGATTTGACAGAACCGAGTATTGTGAAATGTCAGTTATTGAAAGTACCATATAGAATACCAGCATCTACACCAATCCCACCAAACTACGAGGAACAAGCAAAACCTGTGGTGACCCCTACACCAACACCTACACCAGTACCATCGTATTCACACACATTGCCGTGGAGTTTCACGGTGAATTGTCCTACTTGTGATTTGACGGGTAGTAATCTCACATTCTATTCACCAGATGCTGTATTGGTGAATGGTTCATTGGTGTATAGTGATTCAACCCTCAACTCACCACTTCCATCGGGTAGATACTTGAAGGACAACCCAGCAGGATACATTTGGGAAATTGTCACAAATGGAGCAGCATTATCAGAACTATCACTCTTCTGTTCTATCGGTGGAGGGTGTTAAGGAATATAAAAAATACTTATAGAATATGGCACGAAGTATCGCATTAGGAATCAATATCCAAATCAACGGAGCACAACAGACCGTCAAGTCAGTTGATGAGTTGAAGCAGGCAATCTCTACCCTTGAAAATGAAATCCAAACGGCTGAGTTTGGGTCAGAGGAGTTCAAGAGATTGAGTGCTGACCTCGCAAAACTAAAAGCAGGATTCAGAGACATCAACAAAGAGATTGAGGGTGCGGATAGAGAACAGGCATTGGGTGCGTTCGCAGCATCTGTCAATGGTGTCACTGGTGCGTTCTTGGTAGCCACCTCAGCCGTTCAAGCATTTGGTGTTGAAGGAAAGAATGCCGAAGAGTTGGCAAAGTTTCAAGCCAGAGCATTGGCATTGGTCAATGTCGCATTGGGTGTTCGTCAAATCTTGGAAGCGAAGGTCAAGTTTGAACAAATCCAAAGAAATGTTGTAGAGAAGGCATCTCTGATTGGAACACGATTATTGACCGCAGCACAGGCAGCATACACCGCAGTGGTCGCAGGAACAACGGGGGCTCTCAAAGCATTGAGAATCGCCATAGCCTCCACAGGTGTTGGTCTATTGGTTGTTGGTCTTGCGTCTCTTATTTCCAAACTCACATCAGCAAAAGAGGAGACAACAGAGTTGGCAGAAGAGACAAAAACCCTTGCTGAGTTTGAGAGTGAGGCAGCACAGAATGCGGGTGTTGAAGTATTGAAAATACAGAACCTTGCCAAGGTTGTCAAAAACGCACAAGTACCATTGGAGGATAGAGTTGGGGCATACAAGGAACTACAAAAACTTGTCCCTGAACTTGCTGGTTATACCCTTGAAGAGGCTGAGAATCTTGGGATATTGAATCAAGCCATAAACGACCAAATCAAACTTATTGAACTCCGTGCGAGGGTCACCGCATTGGAGGGTTTCTTGGTTGAACAAGAAAAAGCAAGAATCGCTGCTGAACAAGCAGAAGCGGCTCAAAGAAAACAAACACAGGCTCTGATTGACTTCAATCTTATCAATCAAGAGGCGACAAGAATCATGAACGGTATGGGTGCTGCCACATTTGAGCAAGCACAAGAGATGGCAAAAGCCCTACTCATCAGAAATGGTACTATCAAACAACAAGAAGATGAAAATACTGTTGCCAAGGAACTATTAGACGCAAAAACACAACTCTCAACACTTGAAGGTCAAATCACAACAAGAATCGGTGGAAGAACCAAAGCACAGAAGGACGCTAATGATGCTGACAAAGAAGCGATTGAACTTGAAAAAGAGAGATTGAGATTATTCAACGAATCTATCAAAGCGTTGGGTCAATTCAACCTTGAAGGTCAAGTATCGGCACAAGTATTAGACCAAGCAAATGAACTCATAGAAAGACAGAATAACTTATTGAATGAGAGAAAATCAATCCTTCAAGAACAGGTTGTTCAATCAGAAGAGGTTGCTGACCAATTCAAGAGATTGGTAGGTGGTATATTATCACCCGAAGAAGGTATTATCAAGTTTGACGATGTATTTGAAAGTATTTTCAGAAATGTTGAGAAGGCTGGTGGGGACGCATTGACCCAATATCAAAATCTACAAAAACAAGTTGAAGAGTTTGGTGGGGTATTGGCTGTGAGAGAGAAGATTGGAGAAAAATCATTACAGATTCTCCAAGATTATTTTTCAACAAACATTGAACTTCAACAGTTATTGGGTGAATACAATCAGGCAGCAGTGACGGCTGGTAAAGAGGTTGTCAATCTCAATATTGATTTGAGCAAACTCGTCAAAGAAATAGGGGATATCAGAGAAGAAGGTGAAAAATCACTTGAAAGAGAATCGGTGACCCAAGAGAAAATCTATAACTTGATTGCCAAGACCCTATTCCCTCAAACTCAAATTGAAAAACTTTCAGAAGACCAAAAGAACACATTGGATTCCATCACCAAATCACTGATTCAACAATCGGGGTTATATGCGGGTATCGCTGATGTGAATGACGAGTTGATAGAGAAGACAGCACAGGTTCAAGAAAATATCACAGCACAAGGTCAAAAGTTGGACGAAACCGCATTCAAAAACCTTCGTCAGTTTATTATTGACAATGCGGAGAGTATTGGGGCTATCAAGGAGACATTCGGTACTTTGAGTGTTGAATCATCAAACCTGACCCAAGAACAGATTGACAATATCAATAAACTGATTGAGGATGTTGAGTTGAATAACTTGATAACAAGAATAGACCAAGTGGCACAGGCGGTTGTACAGATATTTGGTAATGTATCGGGACAACTTTCATCTATTGTATCTCAACAGAACTCACTATTGTTGGAACAACTCGCATATCAAGAGGAGATGACCCTTGCGACCATCGGTAATGCCACAGAGGAGGCAAGACAAGAACAAGAGAGAGCACAGAAAGAGTTTGCGGAACAGAGATTCAATCTTGAAAAAAGAGCAAGGATTTCTGAACTACAATTCGCTCTGGCTGATTCCATCGCAAACGGAGCCGCAGCATACATCTCAGCATTGACGGTGGCACCACCTGCGGGTTATGTTCTGGCTAATATATCGGCATTGTTAGCCGCAGCACAAATCGCAACCATCAGAAGTCAGATTGGATTCACAAAATCAAAACAGTTCATCGCAAGACGAGGTGGTTTGATTGGTGGAGCATCCCATGAGATGGGTGGTATGACCCTGAATGCTGAGGGTGGAGAGTTCCTTGTCAATAGACAAGCAGTATCTCAATTTGGAGACCTCTTATCACAAATCAACACATCAACGGGGGGAAGACCTTTGGCGATGGACGATAGTAGAATCGTGGAGGAGATTAGAAGACAGAATCAAAGACCTATCAAGACCTATGTACTTGACCAAGACATTCAAGACACAAGGAAGATAAATGCGAGGTTGGAACAGATATCTCGTCTTTGATATACCCAATAAATAAAAAATATTTATCATATAGATTATGAAGATAGTTGAATTATACATTCAAGAGGAAGATGAATCAGGTGTAGATGCTCTATCCCTTGTGGCTGACCCAGCATCACATGTGAATTGGTTGGTCTTCAAAAATGAAGAGGAGTGTAATGGGACATGTGCCTTGAAACACAATATAAAGACCAAAGGAGAGAGTTTCAACTCATATATCCAAGCAGGGGTTCAGTTCCGTGTTGAAGACATCACAGAGCAAGAATACCACAAGTTCTATTCCCCATTCTCAACAGCAAACCAACCCTCAAAAGAAGACAATGACAGAGAGTTGGTGAGATACTACTATGCGATTGACCCTGAAAGGGGTGCTATCCTCAAAAGAGATTCAAGAAGTATCTGTCGTGATTTTGTATTTGCTGGTTTGGTGTATAGAGACGAGGATTTGACGGATATGTCAAGACAACTATCAAGTATAGATGCGGGTAGAACACTTATCCCAAGAACACAGGGGTATGATGTATCGTTGAAGGAATGGAAGGCTGGAAAACAGTGTAATCATATCTTCCGTAGGTTGATTTTCACAGTACCAGAAGGTATGACAAAAGAGGAGTTTGCTTCAACCCTCCCAAGTACCACATCACAAGCATTCGGTATCGCCAGTAGAAACGAACTACAAGATGGACTACCAGGGTCTATCTCAAACAGAACGGGGTATCTACGAGGTATTCCTGGTTTCTCATCACAGGACAACCCTATTGGATTCATAGAGGGTCTTATCATCTATCCTACATTTGATTCCATGTTGAAATCAGAGATGGTTTTGGGATGGTCGTTCATTGAACTTGACGGTGTTCAAGGGTGGATTTCAGGAGTTGCTTCTGACGACTACTTTGAGACAGAGGGTGTGAAGATTATCAAAACAGGTATTGTCAAGGAAGAGTTCTACAATGATTATCCACAAGGTGCCAAGGAAGCGGCTGAGATGGGTATCAAAAGAAACGAGGAGAATAACAACAAATGTGCCACACAGGTCGGGAAGGTCAGAGCACAACAAATCGCAAAGGGAGAAAATCTCTCATTGGAAACTTTGAAGAGAACCTACTCCTATCTGTCAAGAGCAGAGGACGGGTTCGTCAAAGCACAGAACGCAAAGGAATATGATTCGTGTGCGTATATCAGTTATCTACTATGGGGTGGATTGGATATGTTGAGATGGGTGGAGAACAAACTTGACCAGTTGGAGTATGACTTCATTGGAAACACAGGTTGTATTGGGACTCTTATCACAGAAGGTGTTGGTGAGTTGGACGCCATCGCAAGATGTACAAAAAACCCACAAGCACATTTGACCCTACCACACTATGACCCAACAGACAACAACGAGTATTCTGATATTGACGAGGACAAGGAAATGGTAGATGGTATTATTGAACTGATTATTCAGATTCAAGACCTTGAAGAGAGAAAGAGAGTTGCTGAGAAAGCGATTGAAACACTCACAGAAGAGGGGACAGCATTTGACATCAATGATTTCATTCAGAGATTGGGATTGAAGGGAGATATGGAGTTTCAACACCAATCCTTCAAGGACGACCTCAAATATGAAATCACCACAGTGGTTATGGAGCCTGACAGATATATCGTCAGAAGAGACCCATACACATCTGAAATATATTATGTAGTATTCTCAAAGGAGACCATCAAGTTGATGGCTCAAAAGTTCTTCAAACAGAACAAACACAAAAACTTCAATGTGGAACATTCTGATTTGACCTTGAACGGAGGGTATGTCTATGAATCATGGATTGTGAATAACCCTGATACAGATAAAGCCAAAGAGTTGGGATTCGTTGTGAATCCTGGTACTTGGATGGTCTCCCTGAAATGGGACGACAAAGAAGAGTTTGAGAAATATGTGTTGTCTCAAAAGACATTCGGTATTTCTCTTGAAGGGGCGTTTCTGTCAAGAGATTTCAACAAGGCTGAGTACTCATACTCGGTGGTTGGAGATATGGACGGAGAACCCATCTATTCAACGGAGGAGGAGGCTTTGACAAGAGCAGAGGAACTCGGTTGTAGTGGAACTCATAAACACGAGGACGGGTGGATGGCATGTTCATCTCACGAAATCCTCATCGGTGCGAAAACCTCTTTGTATAAAGATGAATATGAGATATTTATTGAAGAGGTGAAAGACATCATAAATAATCAACAAAAATAAACTTCAAGATGACAAAACAAGAAGTATTTGCGGCTATCAAGAACTTGGTTGCTCCAACAACAGTTGAAGTAAAGTTTGAGAGAGTAGCATTGGAGGGTGGTGAAGTATTCATCACAAACCAAACAGAGGCAGAACTCACTATCGGTGATACAGTATATGTTGAAACAGAAGCAGGATTTGAAACCGCTCCATCTGGTACCCACAGATTGGAAGATGGTAGAGAAATCGTGTTGGACGAATCATCTGTTATTGTAGAAATCCGTGAGGAGGTTGAAGAAGTTGTTGAAGAGGTAGTTGAAGATGTTGTAGAAGAGGAAGTTGTTGAGGCTTCTGTTGATACAGCAAAGATTGACGAACTCAAAACAGCAATCCATGATTTGTTGTTGGCATTTGAAAGCCACTCAAATGATATGGACAAAAGATTGAAGTCGTTGGAAGCCGACTATAATGCTTTCAAAAAAGAGGCAGAGTATTCTCCTATCAAGAAGGATAACTCTATAAAAACAACTTTCAGCAAACTTGACGGTAGAATCAACACTATCAAGGAGTTGAAAAAATAAACATTATAAGAAAAAATTATAAATCATGGAAAATTATAAGTTTTCATTTATCAACAACATGGCTGATTTCGTAAAGGCTAATGAGACAGAGTTGTTGTCAAAAATTGTAATCGGTACAAGTGTTGCTGATTATGTATCTATTTTTCCAGGTATCAAATATGCTGAAAAAGTTCCAGCATTTGAGACAGGAGATATTGATTCTATCGTATCAACAGGTCACTGTTCAACTACATTCGGTGACATAACTATGACAGAGAAGCAATTGACTGTTTGTGATTACAACATTCAAAAGGCTTATTGTGCGGAATCGTTAGCAAAAACAATCATGGGATTGAGAATGCAAGCGGGTTCTTATAACGAAGAGACAGGTGCTGAGGAAGCATTCATCACTGATTTGGTTGCTAAGGCAGCAGTATTCAACGAAAGAAAGTTCTTCCAAGCAGACGCATCTGATTGTGCTTTGGGTATCAACGCTCAGTTGGACGCAGCATCAGCATCTACTGTGAATGTTGCTTACACTGCGATGACACCATCAAACGCTATTGAAGTTGCTCAAACATATGTATTGGCATTACCAGAGGCATTGAAGTACAATCCAACAGTTGTATTTTTGAATCGCTCAGATTTTCAAGCACTCGTTCTTGGACTGTTGAATGCTAACTACTATAACCCACAATATGACCCAAGTGGAGCATTGATTTCTCCAATGGCATTACAGATTCCTGCTACGAACACATTGGCGATTTCGTCTGAAATCGGTAGTGGTAGAGCGTTATTGACATACGGAACAAACCTTGCTATGGGTACTGACTTGATGACGGATTCAGCACAAGCATCTTCATGGTGGAGTCCAGACGACCAAAATTACAAATTATCTATGAAGTGGAGAATGGGTTCGTTGGTTTTCTTTCCTGAATTAGCAGTGAGAGTAGCATAATAGTGGTCAAACCACATCGTGATTGAAAAATCACACAAATAAATAAACTGAAAAACAAAAATATTTAACAATGGGAAACTGTGTTATTGAAAGAGGTCTATCTCTTGATTCTTGTGTGAATAATATCCCTGGTATTTCTGACTTGTGGGTATTGACTACAACAGGAACATCTATTTCAGTTAGTGGTTTGACTTATGATGTATCAACCGAAGAGTTATCATCATTTGACGCAAACGCTACTGGTATCTTCAAGAAAATTGACCTTGTAAGAAACTCAAATGCTGTATTGAGTGAAGAAGTGAATGTAAATGCTCAATCATTATCATTCACATTCGTTCCATCATTACAGTTCCAAATCCCTGGTTGGGCACAAGAATATACCTTGCTGTATCAGGAGATTGTGAAATCAACAGAATCATACTTCATCGTGAAGTTGAAGTCGGGAAAATACTTCTTGGCTGCTCCATCAGGTATGTATGTATCGGCTGCGACTATCGCATCGGGTTCTCAACCTGGTGACGACCAGTTGTACGACATCACCGTGACTGGTAATGAAACTCGTTCATTACCTGAAATGAATGTGGCTACTACTTTGGCTACATATTTCAGCGGAACAAACATCTCTGTTGATAGAGAATAATAATTCAAAGGGGAGGGGGTCAAACCTCTCCCTTTTTTAGCCAAAAGAAACAAGATATGCCGTTTATCAAACCCGAAGACCAAATCAAACAACTATTGATATACTACCCAAGAAAGGTGGGTGGTAGAAGAGGAGCAACCCCAACCCCTCCAACACCATCTGTTGAGGTGAGTATCGCTCCATCATCTGCGGTTCAATATGAAAATGTGATATTATCCGCATCTACAACGGGAACATCACCAACCTTTATTTGGACTCTCACGGACTTTTATGATACTACTGACACCCAAGTATCATCATACACGGGAGCAACTCTCACAGAGGGTTATTTCACTTCTACGGGGTCTTCCAATGTCTCTGTGAGTGTGACTTGTGTTGAGGGTGCTGGTTCAACATCAACATTCTCTGTAACGGCATTTGATGTATCATCATTATCACCTGACTTATGGTATGACCCAAGTGATGCTTCAAGTTTGACTTTGAGGGAGGACGCTGGTAACTACTATGTTGAACAAATCAATAATAAGGGGACATTATCATTAAATCTGGCACAAGCAACCGCATCACATCAACCACAATATTCAGCATCTACAATCAACAATTCATTATCGGTGATGTATGGTGATGGTGTGAGTAATGTTCTACTTGGTGATTATGGGTCAAGTATTCTTTCTATTAGTGGTAGAACAACTTTCCTTATGACAAAATATTTGGATAAGAGAGGTCAAGGTTTCCCTAATAATGATAATATGATGTATTGGACTTATATCACTTTATCCCGTGAAGGTAGATACTTTGGCGGTGGTGGTAGTGGAATTGAACTACTCAACAATGGTTCATATTCAACCAGATTCAGACAGAGTATTCCATTTTCTGGTGAGCCGACACTATACACTTGGATTAGAGAAAATAATGTTGGACTTGCCGAGGCAGAATATAATGGGATTTCAACTTGGGATTTGAGTGATTCTTATACACAACCCTACAACTTCCGTTATGTGTCTATTATGAGACAATATCCTTCTGGCACTAATGACTTTTGGGGTGAGTGGTGTGAATGGATACATTTCCACCGAACAATCACAACGGCTGAAAAAGACCAAATAAATAGATATATGAACTACAAATGGTTTGGTTCAATGACCTATTAAAAATAATAATATATGGCACACGAATTAGGACACATTGGTTGGTTAGAATACACCACAGAAACAGAAGCAAACAATTTTGTATCACAAATCAACACTTGTAAAGGTTATCCCACACCTGATGGTAGAACTACCACTTGGTCATACCCATTCTGTTTGGCTGACGGATATTATCCAACGGCAACAACGGAGAATTGGTATGTAATTGTCAAAGAGGAAATCCATAGTTGTTTGACTCCTGAACAAGAAGCCGCAGTTATATCTGAATTACCGTTTGGTTGGATACCTTGTGGAACACCAGCATCGGGTTCAACTGAAACATATCTATAATGCTCAGAAGAGATGAAAAGATTTGGGTTGATGGTACAGAGTATGAAAGATACATTGTCAAAGAGTTGGTCTTGGATTTGGAAACATCCCATATCTCAATGGTTGTTCATTACTTTGATGAAGACGAAAACAGAACTTATATCAAGAAGCACACTTTTGTGGAAGAGGGTGAAAACATTGATGTGGTTGAAATGATAAAAAAAACACATAGAATACACAAATGAGTGATATTAGATACATCAATCTACAAGTGACTCCACAAAAGTGGGAGAATCAATATTTCGGGGACTTTGAAGCCCCTATTTCGTTATATCCTGCTCCGTCAAGACCGACCCCTACACCAACAAAAACGCCTACACCTACACCGACACCATCGGTGACTCCATCTATCACTCCAACGGGAACACCAGCACCAACAAAAACTCCTACACCAACACCATCTATCTCTGTTTCACCGACCCCAACTATAACGGCATCGGTGACACCTTCACCAACACAACAAACACCTACACCGACTCCAACTATCAGTGTGACTCCGTCTATCACTCCATCGGTGACACCTACATACACCCCGACACAAACGGCTACGGTGACCCCAACGGCATCGGTGACTCCAACACATACACCAACACCGACCCCGTCATCAACTCCATTACCGAACCCATACTATCTATTGGCTGAGAACTATGATGAGTTATTGACAGAGGGTGGAGATTATATTGACATCAGAGGTGATAAGGTATTCAGTAATCACCTCCAATCTTTCAGTAGTGAAACACAAAGCACAACATACAGTTATAGTGGTTTCTCTTCGGGTAGTGAAGGTTTGATTGTTGTCGGTTTCGGTGGTGAAATGGTCAATAATTCAACTGATGTATTGAGTGTGAGTATCAACGGTAGTCCAGCAGCCCTCGCAGTGAAGAGTGTTGGTGCTGGCTCACCAGGTAATAAAAATATTGTCTCTATGTTCTATCAAAGAGTCAATAGTGATGTTCCATTGAGTATTGAGGTCACCTATGATGATATTATGGAAGAACATATGTGTAGTGTGTATAGATTGGATTATGTGACATTTGATGACCCATATCTCACCGATACAGATGTGAAATTATCGGGGGCTATATCACAACTCAACTTTGGAACAATAAGTGATTACAGCACAGGTATTCTATTCCATTTCTGGGATTCTGGTGATAGTACAACTGCTTGGTTTGATGCCACAGAACAATTCACATTCAGAAAACAGACATTTGGTTGGACATGGACAACTGCTGAAAATGAGTTTGGAACGGGTGTTCTTTCATGGGCACCATATACACAAAACTCAAATGGTGGATTGGGATACAAGACACTCATCGGAGCGATATGGAAATAAAAATAAAAACAAAAATATAAAGATATGGCATCTATAAGAATCTCACAATTACCTCAATACACAGACCAAATCATCAGTGTGGAAAAAATACCTTTGGTTATATCGGGTAATGTGGCTACAAACTATGTAGAAACAAAGAACTTGTTTGGGAATACAAATATCACCCCAACAAGTTTGAATGATGTGAATGCGATGTCATTCGTCGCAGCATCAAACAACTCTGCTGTCTCCTTCACTGATACTGGTAATTTAGCGGGTGGTAGAGCATTCATAGCCTCAAACGGAGGCTCAATAAACGGTTCATGGAGAAGTGGATACATCGGAACAGACGGTGGTGTTATTTCTGGTGCTGGTGGTGATTGGATTATTGCCTCAGCAAACTCCAACATCTATGGTGGATACTACAACACAATTATCAGTAGTGAAAACCCAAACATCTTGGCAGGTGCTTGGAACTCAATCATCGCATCATATGGTGGTTCAGAGATTCAAGGTGGAGACAACAACTTTATCGCTGGCTCACAAGGATTTGTCTTGGGTTCAAACTCAGCAAAATGTGGTGGTGTTGGTGTTGAAGCAGGTGGTTGGAACGGTCCGAGATTCTCATTCGCTGGTGGTGGATACAACTTGACCACAACCAATGATG
>Ga0070749_10000878_pt1 | contig 20362 bp, 24 predicted proteins | sample VirMetDEL_Nov_18_FD_75180 | JGI IMG/M metagenome (GOLD analysis project Ga0070749, IMG submission 75180) | Aqueous microbial communities from the Delaware River and Bay under freshwater to marine salinity gradient to study organic matter... | ecosystem: Environmental > Aquatic > Marine >...
GTTGGGACCATGTACAACGTGATCAAGAGACCGTTGTCAGGCATCTTCGGAATCAAGCAGAAGAAGACTGAGACTCCTTCTCAGTTCTATGCCCGTCTGCAAGAAGACATCAGAACCAACGCGAGTGAATACTTCTACCGTTGGCTTGTGAGAATCTCTCCAGACATGGTGGAAGAGGCTCTACGCAAGATGGTATACCCACACTTGGAGGCCCTTTGCGATTGGTGGGAATCGATCCAGTACGATCCATTCAATCCGTGGGTAACTGTGATCGACGGGACCGTCACGACCAATCCGCATCACTGGCAGACACCGTGGGGGATCTACAACAGTATCGCTCAAGGACTTCGAGGGGATTACTTCGAAACCCTGACCACAGGAAGAACGTGGCACCTGAAGCAAGCTCCGACCCTCTTCCCAGAACTTGAAGACGCCTAAAAAGACGAAAAAAGATACTTGCAAAGATAACTGCATCTAGTTTACAATGCAAGCCGCAGCGAAACCACCAAACAGAGGAAAGAGTATGACTCAACCAACCACAACCCGAATCTCTCCGAGAAGTCCCGCTCCGCCTCGTCCGGGGGTGCCCAAGACCCAATCTCCCCCAAAGAATACTGAATCGAGTCGAGGCTTCCTCGGACGGTCAGCCATCGCCGGTGTCGTCTACGGTCCGAGCGGCGTGGGTAAGACCTCGTTCGGGGCCGAGTTTCCGGATGCTGGGTTCTTGATCGATCCGCAAGAAGACGGCATCCTCGACCTCGTCGAATACGGTCAATGCAAGAAGCCGCGAGAGGTCCTCAAAGCTGAGAACTGGGAACAGTTGCTCAGTCTGTGTGCCGATGTCGCGAACCGGAAGTACGATATCGGTACGTTGGTTCTCGACTCGGCGACCGGATTCGAGAAGCTCTGCTTCCATCATCACTGTCGAATGTACTTCGACAACGACTGGTCCTCGAAGGGATTCTACAGTTACCAACGAGGTCCGAAGAACGCGGCCAAGACGGACTGGCCCATGCTCCTCGACGCTCTGAACAGTGTCCGGGAATCGGGTATCAACGTGATCCTGATGGCTCATTCGACGGTGAAGCAATTCTCGAATCCGGAAGGTGCCGACTATGATCGGTACATTCCGTACCTCGACGGAGAGACCTGGCAGCAGACTCACCGTTGGGCACAGTTCGTCCTGTTCTACAACTACCACGTCTCGGTCGAGAAAGAAGGAGTCAAGAAGAAAGCGAATATCGAAAGTGAAAAGAGATTCCTGTACACGGTCAGAACGGCCGCCTACGACGCCAAGAATCGTCACGGCCTCCCGCCTCTGATTGAAGCAGGAAGCTCTGGAAAAGAAGCGTACGAATCGTTTGTGTCTGAGTTCAACAAGTTGAAGGAGTCTGTGTAATGGCAGCGAGCACTGAGCAAGCCAAGTTGATCAACAAGCTGAAGATGAAGACCAAAGGGGCTTGGAACGAGTCTCGATCGGTCGACGCCCGAGCGAAGGGATCACAACTCCCCGGCGGGATCATCAACGGCGTTGCGAAGCTCTCGTCGTGGAAGATGGGAGAGGACAAGAACGGGAACGTCTACTTCATGATCAACGGGATCGTGGTAGAACCGTCCGAATACGCTGGACAACGGGCAACGGTGAGCCACTTCATCTCGGAAACGAAGACGAAGACCGTGAAGCAGAAGCTCGACGCCCTGTCGTCGGATCTCCAGCTTCTTCGTCCGGGGAGCACCGAAGGAACCGACATCGACGACGTGCCCGGCATCCTGGCGGAACTCTGCGAAGAGCAGCGGCACTTCTACTTCAACACCTGGAAGCCTGAAAACGGCGACACGATGGTCTTCATCCAGAAGGCTGCTCCGGAATACGACGGCATCAGTGCTTCGGATACTCCGTCGGAATCCGCCGAAGCTCTCCAAGGCGGCGATCAAGTCGATGCCGGTGAGACCGTGGAGGAAGTCGTCGAAGAAGTGGTCGAAGAAGCCGTCGATGATGCGGCTCCGCCTTGGGCACCGCAAGTCGGAGAGGAATACGTGATCAAGGGAAAGAAGGTCAAGATCACGGCGGTGGACGAAGCCAACCAGACGGTCAATGCCACGATCGTCGGCACCCGTCAGGGTTACAAGGCCGTCGGCTGGGACGCTCTCGAATCGGCCCAGTAGTCTCTGACGTTTCGTATCACCCCGCTCGGGATTATTTCCGGGCGGGGTGATTTGCATGAGGGACACATGGATGCCAAACCAGTCAAGTTATTCGGTTACGACTTCAAGAGTCGGTTAGAAGCAAGATGGGCTGTCTTCTTTGAGAACTACAGTGGTGTCAAGGACTGGACTTACGAACCACCGAAGTTCTCAATCAGAACAGAAGAGTATCGGTATACTCCGGACTTTTCGATAACACTAGTAGACGGTAGGGTCTTTGTTTGTGAAGTCAAACCTTGTAACGTGACCAAAGACACGTTCTATCATCTTAAGCAAAAAGTCGCAAGAGATATCAAGCCGCAGTTTCTGTTGCTTATTGGATCTTTCTTTGACAAAGACATACTAGTTCACTATTTGTGTCCTCAGTCTCAACCGTACACGTTCACATTCGCTGAGTTCTTCACTCAAAGTCAAAAAGCTTTTCAAGCAGCCGACTCACACAGATTCGACATACCAGCCAGAAGGAAGAAACGATGGGTACGAAGACGACGAAGAAGATGATCACCGGTCCCGAAGCTCTGTGGTTGGAAAAGATCAAGGCGTTTGTTCCTGGAAGAGATCAAGCACACATCATCGAGCCGGGTCGATATCGAATCGCACTAGACACGGAAACCACTGGTGTCAACCTTTTTCACGGATGCAAGCCTTACTTTGTCTCCACCGTGGACTCAGAGAAGGTCGTCCGTTGCTGGGAATGGCCTGTCGATCCGACGACGCGAGAACCGATCATCCCCTACAACGAACTCCACGAGATCTCGGAGTTTCTGCTCATCGGTCCAAAGGCGTTTGAGGAAGAGCAACTGTGTGATGCCTGCGGTGAACCTCTCGGATCAATGATCTGCGAAAGCCTTCCGCATCACGAAGACAACTGGATTACTGACCCGGTCTGTACCGTCTGCGGTCATCATCACAAGCCACCGGCAGTCATTCTCCACAACGCGAAGTTCGATATGAGGGCGATGAGCACTGTCGGTATTAAACTCCCAGAATGGGAGGACGTGTTCTGTACCCACATCGCCAGTCACGTTGTAGATTCAAGAGGCCCACACGGTTTGAAGCCTCTGTGCATGGATCGATACGAGATCGAAGATGACGATCAAGAAATGTTGAAGGCCAAGACCAATGCCGCTCGATCACTCGCTCAGATCGAAGGTGTGATTACATTCACCAACGGTGTCCAGAATCCAGGAGGGAAGTGGCGAATCGCAAATCCAGGAGATCCACACTTCCCTTCCAAGATCCGTGCTCCGAAAGATGGGTGGTGGACTCACGATACGTGGCTCCCGAAAGCCGTCGCACTTGCCAAGGGATATCCTGAGACACATCCGTTCCACTGGGTCGCTAAACGATACGCTGCTCAAGATGCAGAGCGTACTTACGTCCTATCTCAGGACTTGTTTCAAGAGATCGAAGAAGCAGGTCTGGTGGAACAGTACGAATGGCGTCGTAGTCTGCTAAAGGCGACATACGACATGGAGGAACACGGTATTACGATCCACGTTCCTCGAATCGAACAAATGATCGAAGAGCACTCGATCAAGGCTGAGGAAGAGGCTAACAAGTGCAAGAAGCTCTGTAAGCGTCCTGACATCAATCTCGCCAGCCCGAAGCAGATCCAAGAAGTCCTTTACGGCGGTAATAACGCGATCGGTGACGGCGACCTGGAAAAGATCAACGGGTTCGCTCTGATGCCTCTGCTTCGTACCAAGGACGGGTACGCTGTTGACAAAGACACTCTGAACACACTTCTCGAGAGCATGAAGCACGAAGTCGAGAAAGTAAACGACGATCCAGGTGGATACGATCCAGAAGAAGCCGGACGTATCATCGACGCTCACGACTTCATCGAGAGCCTCCTGTTGTCCCGCAAGTACACCAAGAGTGTAGATTACATGGAGTCCTATCTCCGTGCGGGGCTAGACCCGTCCCCAAAGATAGAGAACAAAGTTCGCATCCTTCCGGAGTGGTTACGACTACATCCGAACTTCAATGTCGCCGAGACTGCGACGACGCGATTCTCCAGTAACGACCCCAATGCCCAGAACATCAGCAAGAAGGAAGGGTCCAATATCCGATACGTCTTCGGACCACTGGAAGGCAGAGAATGGTACTCGATCGACTACTCGAACGTCGAGCTTCGCATCTTTGCTCAAGCCAGTGGAGACCAATCACTGATCGACGCATTTGCGGCTGGAGAGAGTGTTCACTTGATCTTCTGTCGCAATCTGTGGCCGGAGCTATACGAGGAGTGTCTACGAGAAGGAAAGTCCTTCAAAGACGTCTACGCCAGTACCTACTATCAGTGGGCGAAGAACGGAACCTTCTCTCTAATTTACGGAGCAGGAGAGGAGAAAGCAGATAAGACGTATCATCTCAAGGGTGCCTACAACGACATTCGACGCAAGATGCCGTTGATCGACTCTTTCATGCAGGAGAAGAAGAATGAGGCGAGAGAACTAGGCTACGTCACTACTCTTGGTGGGTACAGACTCAAAGTCCCCCACAACATGCCTCACGTTCCTGTCAACTACTTCGTCCAAGGTACGGCGGGATGGTGCATCGTCAAGTCGATGGTACGAATCCACAAGTACCTTCAGAAGTATCCTCAACACCAGAACATCATGACGATTCATGACGAACTGGTGTTCGACTTTCCCATCGACAAGCGGAACGATCGAATCATCCGGGATATCGCCGATATCATGGTCTACTCCGGAGACGAACTCGGAGTACACACTCCTGTCGAAGTGAAACGGATTAAAGAGAGCTGGGCAGATGGAGAAACTCTGAAATGGTAGTTTGTCAATGGAATTGGGTCCACGCTAATCATCCAGGTCCGAGACCGATGGAAGGTGGCGAACCCTACGAATGGGATCAGTGGCACGGAATCATATTCGCTTGGTTCCTACCGCATGGCTCCTATTTGTCTCTCGATCTGGGCTGGAAGTTGATCACACTCGAAGCCTAACCGCGTAGGATTTACTCTGTAATGACGATCTCTGAACGACTCTTACAGTTGTTTTTGTTCTGGATCTTTTGCTATTCCCTTGGAAGATTTCTTGGAATAGTTCTCGGAGAACTGATATTCAGGTAGTGACTGGAGAATTAGACGGCATAAATAGGCCGTTAATAAACTCCAAAATTTCAGGGGTGAATAGTGTATATTATTCTTTGGGAGAGATACCTATAATGGAAAACAATAAACTCCAAAGTGATAGCCATTCGGAAATTGAAACGGTGGAACGAATGGCATCCCTAGCGTCGTCGATCTTTCGCGGAATGAACGATCATGCTTTGTTCCGAGGTAAGAGCTACATTGCTACCCCGCAGTCGCTTTCGTACCTCACGGATTGCGATCTGTCTCTTGAGGAGAACATCAAGCAATACGTCGTAGCCAGCGGGGTACAGACTGTGTTCTCGATCAAAGACCTAGCGACGTTCTGGTACTGGATGATCGAACGTCATGGAGTTCATCTCCGACGCAAGAACTTTCCGACACAGAAACCATGGACCAACGATCCGATACTCCGACAATGGTTCTTCACGAACCCTTACCGAGAGAATGACAAAACGACGGAGTGGTTCCGCACCTACATCCGCGATCCACTGAAATACGATGACGAAGTCTTCATGGCAACGATCATCTTCCGCTGGTTCAACTTCATCCCGACTGGAATGGTCCTGATCACCGGAGAGACACACGGTCCGTCTGATCGACTACCTTCCACTCTCGACACAACATCTCGTGAGTATCGAGAGCACCTGAAACAATCGCTCCTGGGATCTTGGGATTCCAAGAAAGCGTCGGAACTTCTGAAGCTCCAACGAGCGAAGCATGAGAAGGTCTTCACTGGTGCGTTCATGATCAAACCGTACCAGATGATGGACAAAGTGGAAGGAATCTGCAAGTGCATCGACTGGATTTGGAAAGAACGGGAAAGCATCCTGGATCAAGTCAAGAAGCTGACCCTGTCGAATGCGATCACACTTGAATGGATCTGCGGACGATTGAAAACATTCACAGGTCTTGGAGGATTCATGTCTTACGAAATCGTAAGCGACCTCCGATACACGTGGATCGCCGAGAATGCCAGAGACATCATGTCCTGGGCCAACCTCGGCCCCGGCGGGATTCGCGGCTTGAACAAGATGCTAGGGATCGACAAAGAAGCGAGTCTGTATCCAAAGTGGAGACAAGCCATGAAGGATCTGCTGTTCTTGTCCATCCCAGTTCTTTCATCCTTCCCAAAGATCGAGATGCGAGAGATTGAACACAGTCTCTGCGAATTTGACAAGTACACCAGAGCCTGGGAAGGTGATGGTCGAATGAAGAGAACTTTCTCAGGAAAGTAGTGACCTCAAGGCCCCGCTGGTTGCCCCTGTTGCAGCCTGCGGGGCCTTGGCATTATTGCCCCGCCAAGGGGCCGCAGCCTGCCGCAGGCGGGGCCTTGCAGCCTATGGGGCCTTGCAGCCTGCCGCAGCCTGCGGGGCCGTTATAGGCCGTTTTACGCTTAGACAGTATGGCAAAAATAATTGCAAAAGAGGACTTGTAATGACCGGGGTATCTGGCATAAACTGCTAATAAGTGAATGGGGCTGTCCAGTTATGGCGTCCGTCGAAAAGACGGGACAAACGAACCCACTGAACTAATAGCGTCAGGGTCCAAACCTGATTCGGATGAATCCGACCCATTCTTCCTCAGACACCTTCAACAAGGAGTTGATCATGGTTACGTTATGTCTCCCAGAATCGAAGTCACGAGAGAAGCTCTACCGAGTGACCTGTGACTGCTGCAAGCAACGATCATTCCTCACAATGGAAGAAGAACGATCAGCAGTAGACGGAGCTATCTTCCTCCAAGGTTGGTGGGCACCTGAGTCCGTCGTGTGTCCCCAATGCCGGGAAATGTTCGAGTCCTACGACAAGTCCCTCCTCGACACGATCTTCCCACTCGAATCCGTATTCACCGACCACGTCATCGACATTACCCCTCGAATCCGTTTCTACAATCCGTTACCGTTCTGACCAATAAACTCCTGATCCCGACCCCACAACGAAAGGAACGAATCATGCCGTTTGTGAAGAAGCTACTCAAGTCTGAGGCTGCGATCGAGTGCCTGCTGCCCCAACGTCTGAAAGTCGAAAGCGAGATCACGGAGAAGAACGTCAAACTCGTTGACGGGTTCTTCGTGATCCACACTCCCGATAAGGGCCGTGGACGGTTCGTCAAGAGAAACAAGGTCCGACTCCAACACCTGGGATACACTCTCGTTCCAGAGACCACTCCGTCGATCATGTGGGACGAGATCAGTAGCTGGAACAAGCTCGTAGAAATGACTGTCAAAAAGTGCAACCGATAACAACTCCACCCCTTCACCACGAGGTTCCAATGAAAGACCTGATTCCCGGTAGGCTGTACGTTGTCCACGTCTTGCCTCCTGCCAATTCGCATCTGAAACCGGAGTACCGAAAGCAAGTCGCGATCTACGATCCCGAATGCTTCGATCCGCTGGAGAGGAAGTACATTTGGAGAGTGCTCGACTTGAGTGATCCGGAACCACGGATCTATCACAAGGACAGCGTCGAAGTCTTGTACGAAGCTCCACACGGTATGCTCGAAGCCGTCCGGGACTTCCACCTCGCGTTCAACCATCCAGTCTCTGACGAACCAGTCCTTCCCCCAAAAAACGTCTGTGATCTCCGTCGAAAGCTGATTCAGGAAGAAGCCGCCGAGACTGCGACCGCCATCGTCGAGGACGATCTCGTCGGTATCGCTGACGGCCTTGCAGACCTCCTGTACGTCGTACTCGGCACCGCTCTGGTCTACGGCATCCCCATCGACCGAGTGTTCAAGCGAGTCCACGACGCCAACATGGCGAAACTCGGACCCGACGGCAAACCTCTGTATCATCCAGACGGGAAGGTCAAGAAGCCTGACACCTGGAAGCCTCCGGTTCTCGACGATCTCCTTCTCTCCGACATGATTCAATGCAAGCATTGTCTGTCGTATCGGACGGAGAGCTTGAAGGACGGACAATTCTCTGGTTTCGCCATCTGTCAGAAGTGTAACAAGACCACGAGCTTGACACCGCCGGGCGAAAACGAGAAGTGCGACCACGACTGGAAGACTCTCACTGGCCCGAACATCTTGTTCGAGCGATGTCAGCGGTGCGGAGAGGAACGACGAGCCGAAGACGATTACGAGGACTAACACAAAGGAAAGATCATGAACTGGAAAGAAGAATGGGAAGATGTGTTCAACATCATCTTCGGAGTCGTGGTGTTTCTGATCATTGCCGGTATCTTTCTGATCGGACTGATCGGGTACATGATCGGAAAGTATCTGTAGAAGAGGACAGGAAAATGGAAATCCCTCCCCATATCCGGACGAAGATCAAAGAAGTGAGCCTTGCATTCCGGATTCCGTACGAGGCTCACGAACAACAGATCTTGAAGGAAGCAAAAGAATTCGCAGTCAGAAACAATATCTCGATCTGGGCTGCGGCGGAAATGACTCTCGACGCCCAGTGGCGAGCAATCAGTAGTCTGCATCTCACCACTGGGTTACGAGAACTGATGCGACAGAACGACTCATTCCCAACACGACCAGACTTCGGTCCACCAGTCCAGAAGCCTCTGATCGTCAAGAAACCAAACCCGAGTATCGAAGAGATACGAAGGGTGAATAAACTCCGTAATGACCGACTGCGTCAAGCGGAGTTACGGAAGAAGAAACCGAAGGTTGATCTGAAGCCTGTTGAGTATTACAAGCTCTTGTCGAAGGAGGACTGCTACGGAGCCATGAAGCTCTGTGTCATGCAGGCCCTCGAAACTCAGACTTCGATAGGGGCTGTACGACGACACTTCCTATCGACTGGTCTGATCACGCGGATGCAATGGGAACAGTGTCTTCTTGAGGTGAGAAATGATCCGAAGGCCAAACTCAGGTACGTCTGTCCGAGTTGCGGTTCAAATACCGACGGCTCCAGACACACGACCCCAAACGGGGACAACTGTCTCACCGTCCTTGGTCGAAGAGACTGGAGAAAGCTCGGAGACTACGACGGTTGATGATGGTCTCAAGCTCTACGGATTGAAGCAACGAGCTTACGACGGGGAGCGTCTGGTGGCTCAGGTCCTGATGCGTTCCGAACCCGAAGCCATCGAACTCTTCATCAATACTTTCGGCCCCTTCCCCGCCGGGACAGTCGCGTGTGAATTAGGAGGTCGTCAATACTGCTCTCTCACCGAAGAAGGAGAGATCCTACAACGGTATCGGTTCAGACCAGAAGGTATGAATCCACCAGCATATCAAGCGTTAATCCCGAAACACCTACCTCCCCCAAAGAAAGAGAAACCGCTACCACCATGGATACGATTCAAAAGACCTTCAAGTCCTCCTTCATGACCCATCAGGGAGTTGTCTCCAGAGGGTGTCTAATCGAGTACCGACCAAATTCGTCAGATCTCAATGCTCTGACGGAAGTGATCGAGAAGCACTCCTACAGACGTGTGAAGATGGGTTTCGAAGTCAAAGCAGGAGAACGCTGGTTGGATCTCGGAGGAAACATCGGAGCCTTCGCGATCTATTGCTTCTTGCGAGGAGCGACCTGCGTGTCCTTCGAACCGGAACCAGACTGCTTCGAGATTCTAAAGTGGAACATGGGAGTTCTCGGCGACGGATTCGCATGTCACAACTTCGCGATTACGGACAAAGTCGAACCAGAACTCCAATTCTTCCGAGGTAAAGGCGAACGAGACTTCTACCGCTTTACGACGGAGAAGACCCGATACGTCCACAAGACATTGAAGAATGCTCATGCGTCAATCCTCTCCGAATATGGTCCCTTCGACGGGATCAAGATGGATATTGAGGGATCTGAATTCGGATTGATCGACAACGATCTGATTCCTCCGTGTGAGAAACTGGTGATCGAATACCATCTCTCCAGAGACCCAAACCTCTTGAACTTCTACTCTCGACGAGACAAGTTGAAGCAGAAGTTCAAGACCCTTTCATATCCCGATTCACTCGATCGTGGATATCCGAACAACGTGTACCCAGGATTCTTCGACCGACTGATTTTCTGCATGGGACGAAAAGCGTAACATGATCACACATCCAGAGAACAAGAAATGAAGATCGACATGCTTCACGGAACATTCGTGAGACTCGGAGATGCCTGGGTGGAAGAAGAGGTCCAAGAAACCCTCCTATCTCTCTACCACGCTTGGCTCTCGACTCACGAATGGGTGTTTGATGCTCTCATTCGAACTCTGATGAGACAACATCAACAGTATCAAGTCTGCTGTAGGACGTGTGGAGCGTTCCACGTCTATTGTCGACCAGACACGGATGGCGTACCATTATTCACCTGCCCCAACGGTCACAGTCACCGTCGAGAACGGACATTGATGCTATGCACAAGGGACACCCCGAAAATCTGAGAGAAGAAGAACTCTACTGGTTCAAGATCGAAGTACCAGGAGAAGGTAAGACGATCTACAACGTGGTCCTACACGGGACCTTTGTGGAAATCTGTATCATCAACAAAGTCCTGATGATCTCCTACCAATCGTACGAGACCGGGAACATTGACCTAATCGTATGGGACTCAATCCTCGAAATCTCCAGAACAAGGATCACAGTGTGACTGACATTGATTGGTTACAGATCACTCAAGCCGCCAAGGGCACCGTCTCAGGAACGAGCGACGAATGGCCTGCTCTGGTCGCTGCGATCGAGAAGCTCACAGGTCAACCAATCGGGTTGAGGAAATCAGCAGATTGGCTCAAAGGATTCTGCCAAGCAGCGATCAGTCTCTACAACCTAACGAAGATCGAATCACAAACCCACATCTCAATCACCCTTCTGACCAACGGCGAACTCACGGTCTCGAACGCTGGTTATGGACCACTGGAAGAACTCGGAGAGGAACTCGGAAATGAATTGGAACAAAGATTCAAAGAAGTTGTCGCTGGAATGTCTCGAACCAAGCATCCTGGATGACTTTAACAACTGGTGGGTCAGGGCTCGTCTGAAACACGACCCAAAGTGGTAGAATATCCTGGTAGATTACGTCCGTGTACTCGGACAACGATTCATCCAAGCCTGGGAACTCAGAGCATTAGGAATCTACGATTATGACGAAGAAAAAGAAACGCGAACCTCGTCTCTATCTACACATCTTTAACTACAATGCGGACTATGCCGCCGGGAAGATCGGAGCAATTGCCGAGACTCCAATGCACGCTGTACGACAGATCCTTGAGTACAGTCAGCAGAAAGCGGAAGCTCAGACCTTCCAGAATCAAGACGGCTACTACTTCTACCTCAAGCCCGACAACGTACTGCTCGAACCGAGTGGAACGGACAAAGACGAGTGGGTCTACGAGAAGGACAAAACGGTGGAAGTCGTCAATTCCAAACCCGGTATCCTCTTCTACGTCCTACACGACGGCTAACATGCTAGAACCATTCGATCCACGAACGACCGTCAACTCCTACGTATTTAGGACTGGCGACGGAAAGATCTCCCTTACCATCACTGAACCAGAACTCGGAAACCCGATCGGGATTTGGGGACAACTCAGCGATGGAAGGACTGTGAAGCTCGATCGTGTCGACATCGCGTGCGACAATAAAAGTCAAATCCTAGACGCATTCGATCCTCCGATCATCATTGACAAACCGTATCTCCGATGTAAACTGACTGTGATAACACCGTCAGGACCATTGGAACTGTTTTACGAAGAAACCCACCCTGGAGAATGATCTGTGAACTTCCGATTCCGAAACGCTAACGATGCGTTCTGCTACCTCAACCAAGTGATGGTCGCCTATTGTGCGACATCACAGATACTCAAGACCGTAGAAGGGAGAAAGGTCGTTCAACTCAATAAACTCCCTGAAGACCAGAAGGTTGTGATGTACATGAATGGAGCACCTGACAAGCTCCTGGGAACTGTCGCTCAAGTCACCGAAGCGACTCGAAGGGTCAGGACGTCGGCAATGTACCAGAGAGAAGACGTCCTCGACTCAGATCGATTCTCAATCATGGCCTCGAGAAACGGAGATGTGATCTGTTTCAACGAGCCTGTGACCATTACGTTCATGAGACCGAATGAACGTGTATTGTTCCACGAGGCTCGCGACTGCAATCCGTTCTTCCACCTCTTCGAATCTCTGTGGATGCTGTCGGGTCAGAACGACGTGAAGCTCTTGACCTACTTAACTCCAGAATGGATCAGTACTCCGATGACGGGAACACTCTGAACGGTGCTTACGGGCATCGTTGGAGAAAGTTCTTCGGTGTGGATCAGATCCACGAAGTGGTAGAGATGCTCGAACGGAATCCGAGTGAACGTCGAGCGGTACTCCAGCACTGGTCTGCTGAAGACCTGAAACTCGTGAACAAGACAAGTGGGACTTGTCGAGACGTACCGTGCAATACTCAAGTCATGTTCCGAGTGCGACTGGATACGGGCGAACTGGACATGACAGTCATCAATCGCTCAAACGACCTGATCTGGGGCCTGCTCGGAGCGAACTACGTCCACTTCGGCCATCTGCATCAGTACGTGTCCGATGCTCTGGGATGGAAAGTCGGGAAGTACCACCAGATCTCAAACAATCTCCACGTCTACCTCGAAACGTGGAAACCAGAAGTGTTCTTGATTCCGTACACAGATCCGTATCTGTCGGTGACTGGGATTCACGGAACGAAGCCACTGTCGTTGATTTCTCACATCTCTGAAATGCAGGGATTCGAAGTAGAGACGAGAGGGTTCATGGATCTGTCTCGAACTGTTCCGATGCTCCACATGCAGGACGTGAATCCGTTGGCTGTGGAATGGCACGTCAACGTCTGGTCCCATATCCAGAGAAACTTCCATAACCGATTCTTCATCGAGCTCGCCGGTCCGATGCTCATCGCCTGGGAGCTTCACAAGAGGAGGAACTACGAAATAGCGTATCAGTATCTCAATCGAATCCCCTATCAGTACGCGGATTGGAAACGAGATCTGGTGCGTTGGATTCAGAAGCGTGAGATTGCGTACAAGAGCAAGTAACTAGAAGTCCACATCTATACATCACAAGGGTTACAAAATGAGCCGTCCGGAAAGTTTGAAGGGTTTGACTTTCGAGTTCGTCAGCGACGTCCTTTGGAGCTACTCGAAAGAGGAGCTACATGAGAACCTCTCGGGTCGGACCAGTACCGATCTCATCGGTATCATCGAACGAATCCTCGAAGATCGAGACTCATTGGTCCACATGGTCGAGCAGTATTCGACGCGGATGAAAGAATACGCAAACAAGATCGGGATTCTCGAAAACGAACTGTCAGCAGTTCGAGCCACGAATCTGAAAGAGGCCCAAGCGAACTCGACGCGAAAGAAGATCAACGAGTCCCTGGCAAAACGGTTGGAAGAGCTCGACCTCAAATACCGAAACGAGCACGCGAACCTCGCTGAACAGGTCGAACGCCTGGAACAGCAACGCCAGGACCACGAGGTTACGATCTCCAAGCTCCACGAGCAGCTCAACTCCTTCACCCGTATGGAGCCGAAGACGTCGGAAAACTCGACGCTGAACTCCACAATCAGCAACCTACGGCAGTCATATTACTCCAAAGCCGCGGCCTACGAGTCTCTTGAGAAAGAGAAAGAACGGTGTATTGAATCCGTCACTCGACAATCGGTCGAGATAGATCGAATGAAGCGAGAGATGGAGTTGAAGAATGCACAGATTAGTCGAGACGGAAACATGATCCGACAACTCCACGGACAAATCGAAAACCAGAAAGAACTGATTCAACGTCTCAAGCACCAGATCAATGAACGCAGACCCCAACAACATTCCGACCACCCACTCCATCACTTCATGGTGGGAGTGTCCGAACGTGACGTCGCTGAGGTCCTCAGGAAGGAGAAAACCTACAAAGGGTCTTGGATGAAACGTGGTGGAGTCGGGGCCTACATGATGCTGGCCCGAAAGTGGGACCGTCTCGAGTCCATGGCGACGGAGAAGAGCTACGATATTTTCGCTGCAATTAACTCCAACCTTTCGGGTGACGACGGGACAGCGTTGGCGGAGATACGAGACCTGCGACGGTATCTGATGTTGGTGGAATCGTACATCAACTCCCAGACGTGCCCGACCACTCAGTGTCCGACAGTGGAGCAGTCGGCTCCGATCGAAGACACTGGCACGACCCCACCGCTGGAGTTGTGGCAAGTTGCTCAAATCACAGGACGTACGAGTTCTGAAAGTCCGAATCAGAGCAACGTGTCGAAGCCCATCGATCAATCCGACATCGTGTACCAAAAGACCCTGGAATATCTCTCGTCTGGTGGTCTCGATCGAGTGTCCGACCCCAAACCCCAGATCCAAGTCCTACCAAACGGATTTGAAGTACGATCGGTACAAAGCGTTCCGGCATCCGATCCCGGAATCAAACCCGAAAACCCTGACGACAGCAATCCGTACCTCGTCCAAGAACTCCGACGAAGTCCAGGAGAACTCGAGTCAGGGAAGGGAGCTAACGTCCCGGCACCCACCTGTGTCTACAAATTCGACCCAGTGACCAACACCTGGAATCACGTCTGCGACATCGGCGTCTCCACCGGGGACACGCTCTACCTGCGTTCCGTATCTTCCCCAAAGAAGATCATGGTGACGATCGAAGGAGTGCAAGAACAACAAGAAGACGTCAAGCAACCGATCGGGTTTACCGATAAGCAATAAGACGGGAAAAATTGTTGCAAATCCATATTGCAATGATGCCGTCCTCTTTGTTACAGTGTATTAACTATCCCGCAGACGCAATCACACGCTGCGGGACCACAAGCTGAGTGTGGGGCTTTGATTCAGTCCTCATAAACTAGGAGTTAAGCCATGTGACCGTGAATGACGATTGAAAGCCTGTAGCTGATCGCACCGCATTGTCGCATTCTGATTCAAACCACAAACAAACGAAGAAATCCCATGAAGACGATCAACACCATTTAATCTCTCTATCTGCCGCGTCCGACTGAGAACAGCAGTCGTCCACTTCGGATAGAAGTCCAGACTGCTGTATGGGGACCGTGATGCTGAGTCGCGGTCCCCTTTTCCCATTTCAACACAGAAAGATCAATCATGAGTTTGCAAGACTATCCTGAGAAGCTTCGCCCCTACGTCTTCCACGGAGTTCAACTGTCGAACTCGAAGGAATCGAAGGGGGATTGTCCGTTTTGTCAGAAAGAAGGGCATTTCTACGTCAAAGCTGAGACCGGACAATTCCGCTGCGTTCGATGTCTTGCGGTGGGGAATGTCTACACGTTCCTGAATAAACTCCACGAGATGGCCCTTGAACGGACCCAGCCGGAAGACTACGCCACCATCGGACGTATCCGGCATCTCGACCCCGAGTGCATCAAGGAGTGGAAACTGGCAATCAGTCCACTGACCGGTGAGTGGTTGGTCCCCGGCTACAATCCGAAGGGAACTCTCGCCAATCTGTACAAGGTCGTCTCTGCCGATCCAGCGAAGCCGATGGATCTTTCGAAGGTGCGAGTCATCGCCACGCCGACCTGCAAGTTGCAGATGTTCGGCGTCAATCTGTTGACGGCCCGTCATGTCAACCTCGACGTTACGGAGGGGCTGTGGGATGGGATCGCTCTGTACTCCGTTTACCGGAACATGAAGAAGGTCACGAAGCAGACGGAGACGGAGTACGTCGAAACTCAGAACACTGACGAAGCGATGGGAGTTACCCACGGAGTCGTCGGAGCACCCGGTTGTGGGAGCTTCTCGGCAGAGTGGTTGGAACTTCTGGATGGACGTCGTTCTCGCACGCTCTTCGACAGTGACCATCCGAAAAAGGATGCAAACGGTCAGATCATGAAGCAGGGCGGGAAGATGATCAAGCCGGGCTGGGACGGCCAGCAGCGGATCATCACCTTGCTCCAAGAATCGGAGTTCACCCCGCAGTCGTATTCCCAGATGCGTTGGGGTCCGGCTGGGTACGACCCGAACCTCAAGGACGGATGGGATCTCCGAGATCAACTGAAGCACAGTGGGAAGCTCGGTCTGTTGAAGATCCTCGCTGCTCGAACCGAACGAGTGAAGATCCTGAAGAAGGCTGGGAGTGTCTCGAAAGAGAAACTCCAAGTGATCGAACCTCTCGAACGATCGTCGTTTGAGCAGCTCTGTGAAGACTGGAGGAACAGTCTCCACTTCACGGACGAACTACAGGACACCCTGGCTCTGATGATGGCGACAGTTGTGAGTACCGATCTCGACGGCGACCAGATCTGGTTCCGTATCATCGGCCCGCCAGGGTCCGGTAAGTCCACACTGGCAGAGGCTCTGGCGGCGGCTCGAGAGTATGTGACTCCGAAGTCTGTACTGACCGGGTTCCACTCTGGTTACACCGGAGGAGCGGACGGTCAGAATGCCAAGGACTCCAGTCTCATCCCCGAAATCCGGGGTAAGATGGTGATCATCAAAGACGGCGACACGTTGATCCAAGCTCCGAACCGTGACAAGATTCTGTCGGAACTCCGAGACATGTACGACGGCGTGTCTCGGAGCCACTACCGGAATCGTAAGTCGAACGACTACGAGGATCTGAAGATGACCTTCGTCCTCTGTGGTACCGACGTCTTGCGGACCTTGAATCGCACGTCCCTTGGTGAGCGGTTCCTCGATTGCGAGATTTTCGGGAACGGAGATACGACACCGTTCCTCAAGTCCGCGATGTCGAACACGTACTCCAAGGTGATCGGGAGCTTGCGAGCGAAGGAGGTTTCCTCCGACGACGGAATCTCGGAAGACAAGGAACTTTTCCTCAAGCGAGCGACCTGTGGTCTGATCAAGCACTACAAGTCGAACCTCTCGTCTGTCACCGTACCCGAGATGACCGACCAAGCCATGCAGATCATCGAAGCGATTGGTCAGTTCATGAGCTTCATGCGGGCTGCGGTGGAACGCGATGGTCACGATATGAGTTTCCGGCCCCGACCGGAACTCGCGACTCGTCTCGTGTCTCAGTTCACGAAACTGTCCGTATGTCTCGCGATCGTGTTGGGGAAGGAGTCGATCGACGGAGAAGTTATCCGACTCCTGCGTAAGGTCGCCCTGGATACCATCAAGGGATTCCGGTTCGAAATCACGACCGCTCTGTACGAGAACGTGGAGGGGCTGGCAATCAAGCAACTCGAGATCAGTTTGCGATTGCCGGAAACCACGATTCGACGGGTGATGCAGGATATGGCGGAGTTCGATATCCTGACCCGTACGACTCGACCGAACAAGTCTGGACAACGTGGCCGAGACCTCCATATCTGGGTGCTGTCCGAACAAATCCGAGAGTTCTACCGCGTCGCGTTCGATTCGTAGTTCTGACGTTAGACAGCCCCGGCACCTCACACTCGCCGGGGCTGTCACAGTGTCGTATCTCTTCCCCAAAGAAATAGGGAGACAGTGATGACTGAGTTTCGAGTAGTGAGTAATGACGAAGAAGTCAAAGTTCGGAGACTGACTGCGGTAGTCGTCTTCAGCTATCAGAAGATTGACGGGAACAAGGTGGTGAAGGTCTATTCTCGACACGTCATCGACGATGACAACGTGGTCCATTCGGAGGAAGTGGCTCTGCCGTTTGGTCCGCTGAAGGTAGCCGTGACAAGATGGCTGGCTGCGAGTGCAATAAACTCCGTAGGACTGCCTCCTGTCTTTTCCATCACGGAAGAAGCGGACGGAGCCGGTAAGAAGTCGATCACCGTATATCTTCAAAAATTTATCGAGGCACGACATGAGCCAGCAGATCCTTGACAGTCTATTACCCTGCTACTTGAAGCCTCGAGAAGTACGTCTCGTCAGTTTCATAGACGGTGGTGTCTTAAAACCAACTGAAACAAAGAAGCTCTATGTCGTTAACGGAAAGCAGTACGGATACGGAACCGATCCGGTCATACTGATCGTTGACGCTGTGATTCCAGAAGGTTCGAAGGAACCAGTTCAGAGAACGACCTTGTGCCCTTGGCACACTGTCGACTCTGTACATTTTTAAGACTCCAAAATTTCCCCAGATTGTTTCCTCATATGCGGATACGGTCATTCAAAACCGGAGCCTCCGCATCCACCACAAGAACTAGGTAGGAGATCGGCATGTTGGCTATCACTCGGAAAGTCGGAGAGAGGATTGAGATCGGATCTAACGGTTTGATCCTCGAGGTTATCAAGGTCAGCGGTAAGAAGGTCGTTCTCGGATTTGCAGGAGACGACAGTCTCGAAGTGTATCGAGAAGAGATCGCACAGAAGCGACGAGAGAGGAACAACAACCAACTCCCAGACATCGAGACCTGATCATGCAAGACACAGATTATGGTCGTCTGAAAGACACACTGAAGCAGAAGGCTGAGAAGCGTCTGAAGGAGATTCAAGTGACGAAGTCCGTTGAAGAGATTCGAGAAGAACTTCGACCTAATGTCCCGACCTGTGCTACGTGTCCGTTTTGGAGACCAAACCCGTCTCTTGGCACTGATATGGGGGAGTGTCGCAAGGGACCTCCAATCCTCGTGGCGTTGGATTCTCAGTTCCCACCGATCGGTGAATGGGAGTGGTGTGGGGATCATCCGAGGTTTGTATCGTATGCAGACCAATTCATGAGGGCAACCCATGATGCCCCTGGCAAGGCCCTATAAGGCCCGTTAACGGCCCCGCAGCCTGCGGCCTGCCGCAGCCCCACCCTTGCCCCTGCAGCCTGCGGCGGGGCTGCTGCGGGCCTTGGCGGGGCTGTGGAAATGCTAAGGCCCCGCAAGCTATTAGCCGATGAAAATAAAGGCCCCATAATGCTATTGCAATAAAGGCCCCTCTATGCTACATTGTAGTTCGCTGCAAGTAGCAGCCTCGATAGCACAGATTCAAGGAGAAAAGAGATGACCGATCAAGTAGAGCAAGTAGTCGTGTTCACTGTCGTACTCCACAAGGGTAAGAAAGCAACGATTCAAACCAACGACACAGACAGCGCATGGGTCGAAGAAGCTCGTGATCAGATCACACAACTCGTTAATGAGTGCTGGAGTGAGAAACGGACTAAGCAGTTAGTCGGTACGGTGGTCGTCGCCATGTACACGTCCGGCGACTACTCGATCACTCAGGTGTTCGACGATGAAGTCGACGCATTGACCGACGACATGGAAACCATCGTCACTGATCTGATCGAAGCGACGAATCCTCGACCGTTGCTCACCCGGACGATCAACTCCTCGAATGGTAAGGAGGATCTCGATGCGTAACTACCTGACATGGCTGTGGACTGGTGCTACCCCAGCCGAGCGAGTCCTGCTGTCGATCTACGTGCTGATGGTAGCCTGGTCCACGTTCTGGTTCGTGTTCGTCTGTCTCTACTTACTGGTGACATCATGAAGATGACAATCCAAGAACTCAATGCGTACAAGAATCGACTGGCCCGCGAGGTCCGCCACTTAATCGGCTCCCCCGCCAGGATCGACGAGTACATCGAGCTTCGTCTTCGCGGGGTACCCCACGACAAGGCCCTAGCTCAAACACGAAATCAAAAACGATAAAGCCTGTATAGGTTCCCGTGCTCCCAATCTCCACGATTCAAGGAATGTATCCAATGAACCAACAGACCGAGCTTCAAATCTTCCCCAAAAAGAAAGAGCTGACAGACCACGACCAACGAATGGTAGAGAAGGGGTATCGATACCGACTACGTCCGATGTTCGAGATCTGGGAACCGTTGTACGCCAAGACGATTCAAGACGTCAGTCGTCTACAACGAGACTATTCGACGACGAAGTTCTCAATCGAGAGACTGGTTGACTGAAGAAAGCAGTTGCCAATAAACTCCGGAAATTGGGGTAGTGGGATTTTCCCAAGATTGATCTCTAATATGGGCAACGGTCTTGGGTCTACCACTACCCTGGACTCGCACAAAGGGACAATAATAGAGGTGTGAGATTACCGCCAGCAGAGTCCTGGATTTTCCCAAGATTGATCTCTAATATGGCCGCACCTCTTCTCTCTACATCTCTACTGGACTCGCGTTGGAGCACTAATCAGACCACCCACCCGAGTGTCCCCCCTCTGGGGTCCACCCTCCCCCCTACTCTAGTGTCCCCCATCTGGGGTCCACCTCATCCCCCA
>Ga0070749_10000884_pt1 | contig 20307 bp, 18 predicted proteins | sample VirMetDEL_Nov_18_FD_75180 | JGI IMG/M metagenome (GOLD analysis project Ga0070749, IMG submission 75180) | Aqueous microbial communities from the Delaware River and Bay under freshwater to marine salinity gradient to study organic matter... | ecosystem: Environmental > Aquatic > Marine >...
GACAGATAAGCCCAAAAAACGCGGTCCCGGCAACCCTAACATGATAAAGGGTGCGCCAAGCGTAAACCCGCGCGGACGTGCCGCGTCACGGGACTACTTAAACCGTGATATAGATCACGCCCTCCGCGAAGCGTTAAACAACGAGGCGCACGGCGGCGCAGTAGGTTACATGCAAAAGCTCGCCGCCGAGAAACCGGCGCTTTTTTGCGGGTTGCTGCAAAAGGTAATGCCAAGCGACATTGCTGCAACCGTGCAACATACCATTATTGACCTCGGCGCTGCTATGGCGGAAGCCGAAGCGCGATTAGCTAGAATGCAACCTGTCTTAGATATAACACCGTCACACGTTCAACCGTTAGACGAACAGATAGCAAACGAGCACCTTCTAACCCTGCAACCCGTTGATAACAAAGAAAAAGTATAATCCGGTTGATTTATCATAATGTACATTATGCGACTTTCGCGCGCCGTCTTGGGTTGCACGGTGTCACGTATTACGTTGCGCGCGGACGGGGGGTGCCGGGGGGCGGGGGGCAAAAAATCGCCCGCAGCCTGTCGTCTATGGTGGTCTTGCGCCCGTTCTATATTATTTTTTTGAAAATTTTTGGAGGGGGTGCCTGTGGCGAAGCGACCAGAGCCTAGACAGAACGAGCAGGAGCTTATCGCTAAGATGCTCTCGTTCGCGGACGACCCTGCCGCGTTCGTCATGTTTGCGTTTCCGTGGGGGAAACCCAACGGACCTTTGGAAAATATGACCGGGCCGCGCGAGTGGCAAATGGAAGTGCTGTTGAAGATGAAACAGCATATTGTCGAAAACCGGCACAAAGCCGCTCACAATATGTATCCAGAGCTTTTGAAGATTGCGATTGCCTCTGGTCGCGGTATTGGGAAGTCCGCGATGTTGGCGTGGATAGCGCTCTGGCTTTTCACCTGCGTCCCTTCCAGCACTGTCATCGTAGCAGCGAACACCGAGCAACAGTTGAAGGGTACGACCTTTCCAGAAATACGGAAATGGGCAACGATGGCGATCCACGGTAACTGGTTTGAACATCATGCCATGAGCCTACGACCGGCACCTTGGTTGGTGGATGCTTTGAAAACGACAACGGATTTGGATGATGCGTACTGGTACATTCAAGCTAGGTTGTGGAGCGAGGAAAGTCCCGACGCTTTTGCGGGTGTGCATAGCCAGCGTGGTATGGCCGTTTTGTTTGATGAGGCTTCTGGTATTCCGTCCGTCATATGGCCTGTCACGCAGGGGTTCTTTACGGACAGGACGACGCACCGTTTCTGGGTAGCGATCAGCAACCCGCGTAATCCGTCGGGGGCGTTCTTTGAGTGCTTCCATTCGAACCGGGAGAGTTGGTGGAACAAGAACATCGACGCGCGGTCGGTCGCTGAGAACGATCAGATGCTTTACGAGGACATCATTCGTGAGCACGGCGAGGATAGTGACCAAGCGCGGGTCGAAGTCTACGGTCAGTTCCCGCGACAGGGCGACCAGCAATTCCTGTCGCGCGGTGAGATTAATGATGCCGTGGAGCGTACTGTCGAGAACGATCCCGGCGCACCGTTGTTGATGGGCGTTGATCCGGCACGGTTCGGAGATGACGAGGCGGTGATAGCGTTCCGGCGCGGGCGTGATGCCGACGTACTACCGTGGCAGCGTTACAAGCGCTGCTCTACCACGGAGCTTGCAGAGCATTGCGCGCAGGCGATCCAAGAGTATAAGCCTGACGGGGTGTTCATCGAGGGCGATGGCGTGGGTGGTGGCGTCATCGACATCTTGAAGCACTACGGCTACAGGGTCATCGAGGTCACGGCAGGGGGCAAGGCCGACAACAAGGATATGTACGCCAACCACCGGACGGAGTTGTGGGGTCGGTTGCGCGATTGGTTGCCGTCTGCGAGCCTGCCGGGCAACAAGAACTTGGCCGATGACTTGGCGGCACCGATGTATATCTACACCCTAAAAGGTCAACAGCAATTAGAGAGCAAGGATAAGATGAAGAAGCGTGGTTATGCCTCTCCGAACAATGCCGACGCACTGGCGATGACATTCAGCAAGACCGTGGCACGGTCAGATAATTACGTGTCACGTAGGATGCGACGAAACAATGTTGCGAAAGATATGGACTATCGCGTAATATAATGTTAACTTGCCGGTACTTTTTGCAAAAAGGAGTTTCCTATGGGCGGGATTTTTAGCGCACCGAAAGCACCACCTCCACCGCCGCCGCCGCCGCCGCCGCCGGAGCGTAGCTCCGCTGAGGTCGGCGCAGAGGCAGCGGCAGAGCGCAAACGTCTGCGCGCGCAGCGTGGTCGGGCATCGACGATCCTGACAGGGGGTCAGGGTGTTGCAAACGGTTCGGCAGTAGCGACCAAACAGTTGTTGGGTCAGTAAAATGCCCACGGGTGTTCAAGTTGATTACGTCCAACTGCAACCTGGGGATACCATGACGTTCTCAGCGGAAAGCTCGTCAGCGACCGAAGCGTTTGTCGGTCTAAACTGGGAAGAATTGTTCTAATGGTTGACACAATCCGCACAGAAACCGATCTGCTCACCAACATTTTTCAAGACGGACAGGCAGCAGGGTCTATCACTGCCCAGGACGTGCGCGATCTGATTGTGTCGATGCGCCCCGGCTTCGGGGAAGTGGGTATGCAGGGCAATGCCACGGCGACCACAATCAGCGTAGCGGGTACTTATTATAAGGTGGCAGGGACGACGGCTTTGTCCGGTAGCGAGTATTTGTTCGACGATAACAGCGTATCGAACCGTCTTCGCTATACCGGAGCCTCCGATAAGTTGGTGATGGTAACAGCTACGATCTCCTTTATCAGTGCGTCCAACAACCAATCTGTTGCCTTTAAGGCATATCGCTATGATGACAGTGGGGCTTCAGGGGCAGTTATTGATGACAGCCTAGTTACTTACTATGTGAGTAACGCCAGCCAAGCGAAATCCGCAACTTTGCAATGTCATGCCGTATTGTCCACGAACGACTATATCGAACTTCATGTTGCTAATGAGACTTCGACCGCCAATGTGACGGTGGAAGACCTAGCTATTCATGCGGTGGCGCACATCAAATGAACGCGAAAAAGATCATCGACCGCGAGGCAAAACTTCGCGGGCAGCGGTCCAATTGGGAGAGCCACTGGGAAGAAATCGCCCTGCGTGTTCTTCCGCGCCATAGCGAGATATTCCAGACCGAAAACTTCCGTTCGACCAACGGTCAGAAAAAGACCGAGGAGATGTTCGATAGTTCGGCGGCGATTGCCTTGGAGCGTTTCGCTGCGGTCATGGAAAGCATGCTAACTCCCATGCACCAGACGTGGCACCGTATCATGCCCACCGACCGATCTCTTATGCGTGACCGTGCTACGGCGTTGTGGTTTGAAGACGCTAACCGGGTTCTATGGATGGAGCGTAAACGGTCGAGCGCCAACTTCCAGAGCCAACAGTTTGAGAGTTACATGAGCCTTGGCGCGTTCGGCACCGGGGCGAAGTTCATCGACCACAATCCAAACGGCGGGCTGCGGTATCGCGCCAACCATCTGTCGGAAGTGGTGTTCGACTGCAACCACCAAGGCATCATTGATACGGCGTACCGTAAGTTCAAGATGACGCTGCGGCAGGTCATGCAGAAGTATGAAGCTGGGTTGTTTCAGAATGTTTCAGAGAAAGTCCGCGAGAAAGCTGAGAAAAACCCCGACGAGGAGATCGACGTAGTTCACTGCGTTCGCCCCCGTGAGGAGGTGGACCCAGAGCGCGCGGATTATCGCGGCATGCCGTTTGCGTCTTACTATGTGGACAAAACTAATTCTGTGACGATGGACGAGGGCGGCTACGAGACGTTCCCTTACGCGATTAGCCGGTATGTCACTGCGCCGGGGGAGATTTACGGACGCAGCCCTGCCATGACTGCGCTGCCTGCGATCAAGGTTTTGAACGAACAGAAAAAGACGATGCTCAAGCAAGGGCATCGAGTGGTTGATCCAGTGCTGTTGGCGCATGACGACGGTGTGCTTGATACGTTCAGTTTGAAGCCCGGTGCTATTAATATGGGCGGGGTGTCAAAAGAGGGCCGCGCGCTGGTACAGGCGTTGCCGACCGGCAACATCGCCGCCGGTCAAGAGTTGATGGAGATGGAGAAGCGCGTAATCAACGACGTGTTTCTTGTCTCCGTGTTCCAAGTCTTGATCGAGCGGCGAGGCCAGACACCGCCCACGGCGACCGAAGTTCTTGAGCTTGCCAAAGAGAAAGGCTCGCTGCTCTCTCCGACAATGGGGCGGCAACAGTCCGAGGATTTAGGACCGACCATCGAGCGCGAAGTTGACATCTTGATGGCGCAGGACAAGTTGCCGGAGTTGACGCCTGCGATGATCGAGGCGGAAGCGGATTTTGAGGTCGAGTATGAAAGCCCGCTGTCCCGCGCGCAACGCGCTGAGGAAGCGTCGGGCCTGTTCCGTTCCATTGAGTTTGCTACTGCCCACGCCAACGTGACGCAAGACCCGTCGGCGTTCGATTGGATCGACATCGACAAGGCTATGCCTGCGGTGATGGAGATTAACGGTGTTCCGGCATCGTGGCAGAAAAGCATGGATGACGTGCTGGCGCTGCGCGAGAACCGAAACCAACAGCAGCAGGTACAGCAGATGATTGAGGCTGCACCTGCGGCGGCAGGTATTATGAAAGCGGTGGGACCGGGGCTGTAATAAACGCGAAGGGGTTCGCATTTGACCGAAAAAGCACGAGCTTTTCTTAAAGAGCGGCAGCACAACTACCGTACGACGTTCAACACGCCGACGGGTGAGCTTGTGTTGAAAGACTTAGCCAAGTTCTGCCGCGCACATGAAACGACTTTCCACGAGAACGACCGCGCTCACGTTCTCGCAGAAGGGCGTCGGGAAGTCTGGCTGCGTATCCAGCAGCACTTGAAGATGACCGACGAGGAAATTTGGGCGCTTTTCGGACAAGGGGTTCGTTATGAGTGAAGAAGCAGAAGCCGCCGAGGGCGGCGAAGAACAGGCAGCGGCGTCTCTCGCAGGTATGTTGAACGAGGAAAATGCGGCGTACCTGTCGCTGAAGAATTGGGGCGACGACCCTAACACTGTGATCGAGCGCTACCGCGATCTTGAGAAGTTCAAGGGTGTTCCCGCAGAGCGGTTGGTGCAGCTACCGGAGAGCGCCGAAGACGAGAAGTGGCGTGAGGTTTGGGGCAAACTCGGTATGCCGGAGAGCGCGGACGCCTACGACGTTACGGTGCCTGACGACTTGCCGATCAGCCAAGAGCGCCTGTCTTCTTTCAAGAAAGTGGCGCACAAGGTCGGCTTGACGCAGGCCCAAGCGGCGGCGCTGGCAGAGTGGGACGCGGGGCTTATGGGCAGCGCGCGCCAGCAGAGCATGGAAGAAACGGCGCACAAGGCCGAGCAGGACGCGGCTGCGCTACGGTCTGAGTGGGGCGAAGCGTACGACAAGAAGCTCGGTCAGGCCAAAGCGGCTGCGCGCGAGTTCGCTGTCGATGAAGAAATGGTCAATATGCTGGAAAGCGTTATGGGCTACGGCAACGTCATGCGTTTTTTCGCCAACGTCGGCTCTAAGTTGGGCGAGCACCAGACCGTCGAAAGCGACCGTAGTGCGCCCGGTTTCCAAGGTCAGCTTACTCCGGCAGAGGCGAAGGTTGCTATCGAGAACCTGCGTCTGGATAAAGACTTTATGTCGAAGTACATCCAAGGCGATAAGGTCGCCGTGGATCGTATGAACCGCCTGCACGCCGCGTCGATGGGGTAGGTCATGGACAGAAGCGAAATTCGGTTAGAAGTCTTGCGGATGATGATGCCAGCAGCGTCACGGCTTGGGTTCTCCGAGCCTAATATTATGATAAAATCGGCGGCAAAATTTGAAGAATATGTCTTGAAAGGGGTGCAAGAAGAAAAGATTGTTGCGCCGAAGCCAGAAGTGGTGCATACTCCCGACCATACGCCGAAGTCTCGACAGAGGCGTAGACGGGTCAAAGATTAGTGGCCCCATCGTTTTTACTTTCGGGCAACCCCGTAAAGCTGCGGCCCCTGAGAGTTGATGGCAACCCCGCTTTGTAAGACGACCCACTTACTTAGCTGTGAGCTTGCTCACGTTGTTATTAACTCGTAAGGAGTGTCAAAATGGCTTTTGAAGTCCCTGACCATTTTGCAGAGCAATATACGACCAACTGGGAATTGCTCCTGCAAGAAAAAGCCCCGATCTTTCTCCCCGCTGTTACGGTAGAAAGCTACACGGGCGCGAAATCCGCGCAGGTCATCAAGCAGTTCGGCCAAGTCGAAATGCAGGAAAAGACCACGCGCAACGCCGATACCACGTTCTCGGAAATCCAGCACAAACAGCGTTGGGTGTTCCCGACGGACTTTACGCTGACCCTGCCCATCGACAAAGAAGACGAGTTGAAAATGCTCAACTCGCCTAAGTCTGCCTACGTCGAAGCGCACCGCGCAGCGTTCGCCCGTAAAGTGAACGACATCATCCGTGACGCCGCCCTTGGTTCTGCCAAGACCGGCACGAACGGTGGTACGACCACGGCGTTCGACACGTCCGGTCAGCAGATTGCCTCTGGCTCTGCCGGTCTGACGATCACCAAGCTCCGCACCGTCAAGCAGACGTTTTCTGAGAACGAGGTGATGGACGAGCCGATCCACATGGCCGTTTCTCCGAAGCAGATCACCGATCTGTTGGAGAGCACCGAAGTCACCAGTTCGGATTTCAATAGCGTCCGTGCGCTTGTTGACGGTTCGGTAAATTCGTTCATGGGTATCACTTTCCACGTTTCGAACCGCTTGAGTCTCGATGGGGCTTCTGCCCGTCGCTGCTTTGCTTGGGTGCCTTCGGGCATCGTCTTCGGCCAGTGGAACGGTTTCAACGTCCGCATCGACGAACGTGCGGATAAAGAGTACCTTTGGCAGGTTTTCGGTTCTGCGACCATCGGGGCGACCCGTACGCAGGAAGAAAAGGTTGTCGAAGTTCTCTGTGCGGAAAGCTAAGGAGGGCTTGACCTATGGCTGTTACGACCCAAGAAAGCACTGAGTACACGAACCTCACGGCTTCCCCGCCCACCATTCAAGACAAGACTGTTCTTGGTGGTCAGGTTGCCATCGCGTACTTCACTCACGACCAATCCGGTGCCGGTGACGCTACGTCTTCGGCGGCGGTGGTGAAACTCCCTGCCGGTCGGGTTCGCATCCTTGGTGCGATGTCGAACGTGTACGTCAACTGGACGACCGCTTCGGCTACTATCGACTGTGGTTGGGATGCTTACACCGATTTCGGTGGCGCGACTGTTGCCGCTGATGCGGACGGTATCGACGATGGCGTCAGCGTTGAAAGCGCGGGTTCCATCTCCCTTGGTTCTGCCCTGACCGCTACGGGCAGCACGAAGGTGTTCGAAAGCCGTGACGGTGTGGTCATTCGCTTGACCTCGCAGGACGTTGCGATTGCTAACGGCGATGACGCCGTAGGCTACATCGCCTACGTTGCCGACTGACGGAGTGGGGGGCTTCGGCCCCCCACCTTCCTTTTTGGGAGATTGACATGGCTAAGTACCACATTGACGCCGCCATCACGGAGAGCAAAGAAGATTTCACCATTACCGGTTCTGCTACTGTTACCGGCGCTGTTCGTTTGGCTTGGGATGATACGATCACTAAAGGCGATCTTATCAACCTGATCGACCGCATCAAAATGCGGGTTATTGAAGATTTGTCTGACTAAGGAAGTCTCTCATGGCTTCGGCAGTGGACATCTGTAACCGGGCGTTACAGAAACTTGGTGAGAAACCTATCGTTAGCTTGAGTGAGGATAGCCCTAGAGCGCGGGAGTGCAACAGGGCTTACGAGCTTTTGAGGGACGCCGAATTGCGGGCGCACCCTTGGAATTTCGCAAGGGCGCGGGTGTCTATCGCCAAACTCAGCACCGCTCCGGTTCACGGTTTCGACAACCAATATCGACTGCCCGCTGATTTTCTTCGCCTTCTGCCCGATAACTCTGTCACCGATTGGCAGATTGAGGGGCGTAACATTCTTACGAACGACGACAGTCCGCTGAAGATCGTTTACATCAAGAAAGTCGAGGATGAAAACGAGTTCGACGCGCTGTTTATTGAAGCCCTAGCTGCGCGCATTGCTATGGAGCTTGCGGAGAAAATTACCCAATCGAACACCAAGCGCGAGTTTGCTCAACAGGAGTACATGCGCGCGCTGAATGAAGCCCGTCGCGTCAGTGCTATCGAGCGGGTTTCGCAGGAGCCGCCGGAAGACCCGTGGATTACCGCTAGGAGATAGACTGTGGCGAAAGCCCACCTCATTCAGAACACCTTCAATGCAGGTGAGCTATCCCCGCTACTGGACGGCAGGAGCGATCTATCTAAGTACGCCAATGGCGCAGATACGCTGGAAAACTTCATCCCTATGGTGCAGGGCGGGTTACAGCGCCGCCCCGGTTCCGTGTATGTTGCCGAGGTCAAGGATAGCAGCAAGTCTACCCGTCTTGTCGAGTTTGAGTTCTCCACCAGCCAAGCGTACATCATCGAATTTGGCGATCTGTACTGCCGTTTCTATAAGAACAACGGGCGTATCGAAACGGGAGAGTTCAGCGACGAGTTTGCCTCGGAGTTCGCGCAGCAAGACCCTGTAGAGTTGACGACGACTTACGCCGAAGCGGACCTGTTTCAACTGAAATTTTCGCAGTCTGCCGATATTCTCTACATCGCGCACCCGTCCTACCCGCCGCGTAAACTCAGCCGCACGTCCGACACGAGTTGGTCTATCGAGACGATTGCGTTTGAAGATGGACCGTTTCTCGGCACAAACGCGACGACCACCACCCTGACACTCTCCGGCACCAGCGGTTCGGTTACAGTAACCGCCTCTGCGGTGACGGGGATTAACGATGACACCGGGTTTCAAACGACCGACGTGGGGCGTTTGATCCGGTGGAAAGACCCCGCAAACAACTGGACGTGGCTTGAGATCACGGCTCGTTCATCTACAACCGTAGTTACGGCGACCATTCAAGGCCCGAACGCCAGCGCCGGTACGGCTACGGAAAATTGGCGACTTGGTGTATGGAGCGACACCACGGGCTACCCTGCTGCTGTTACGTTTTATGAGGACCGTCTTTGGTGGGGCGGCGGCGTAAATTATCCGCAACGGTTGGATGGCTCTCGCACCGGTGATTATGAGAATATGGCACCGACCGACCCTGACGGCACGGTGTTGGACGACAGCGGTGTTTCTTTTACGTTGAACGCTAATAACGTCAACGTCATCCGGTGGATGATTGATGACGAAAAGGGACTGCTGGTCGGTACTGTCGGCGGCGAGTGGATTGTTCGCGCCAACTCCACGCAGGATGTTGTCACCCCTTCCAACATTCAAGCCAAGCGGTCTAGCACCTACGGCAGCGCCGACCAGCAACCTGTTCGCGCCGGTAAGGCGATCCTGTTTGTGCAGCGCGCGAAACAAAAGGTGCGCGAGTTGGCCTACGTCTTTGAGGATGACGGGTTCCGCGCACCGGATATGACGCTGCTATCGGAACACATTACACTCGGCGGCATCGTCGAGGCGACGTATCAGCAAGAGCCTCAGAGTATTATTTGGTACGTTCGTGCGGACGGCACCTTACTTGGCCTGACGTACGAGCGAAATCAAGAGGTAATAGGGTGGCACCGTCACATTCTCGGCGGGCAGTCTGACGCTACTGGGACGCAGGCAAAGGTCGAGAGTGTTGCGTCGATCCCGTCGAGTGACGGTTCGTCGGACGAGCTTTGGGTGGTGGTCAACCGGTACATTAACGGCGCGACCGTTCGGTATGTCGAATATCTCAAGCCGTTGTTTACGGAGAGCACCGATCAAGAGGATGCTTTCTTTGTCGATAGCGGTCTGACGTATAGCGGCACCAGTGCAACGACGATCCTTAACCTGTTCCATCTTGAAGGTGAGACGGTTAGCATCTTGAACAACGGCGCGAGCCACCCCGACAAGACGGTTAGTGCTAGCGGCACGGTCACGTTGGACACCGCTACGACCAAAGCGCAGATTGGTTTGGGGTACAACAGCAATTTCTACAGTTTGAAGCCTGACGCTGGCGCGTCGGACGGGACTGCCCAAGGCAAGATCAAACGTATCAACCAGGTCGATTTTAGATTCTGGCGGTCGCTGGGCGTTAAGGTGGGCGAAGACGCCGATAACCTCGATACGGTCGTCTTCCGTACCGGCGCAGATAATATGGACACTGCCGTACCGTTGTTCACTGGCGATAAGGAGGTCGAGTGGGACGCCAGCTATGACAGCGATGCACAAATTTACGTGAGACAAGATCAACCCTTCCCGTGTAACCTGTTGGCTATAATGCCACGTATTGTGACGCAAGACCCATGATGGAAGTAGTACCGTTCAAGGCGCACCATCTGACTGAGATTGACCTGCAATGCGGTCAACAATACCTGTCTGCGTTTATTACGCCGTCGCAGGGTCATGCGTTGGAAGCCCAAGAGTGGTCGTTTACGGGTGTCGTCAACGGCATCCCGTTAGCTTCGGCTGGGGTTATACCTATGTGGATGGGGCGCGGTATGTGCTGGGCGTATTTGTCCGACCATGCGCGCGGCTCTAAGTTTCTCGCCGTCCATCGTGCGGTGAAACGGTTTCTTGAGGGGGTTTACGTTCAACGTCTTGAGATGACGGTGGACACGGACTTTGAGCCGGGACATCGTTGGGCTGAGATGTTGGGCTTCGAAATGGAATGCGCGAAAATGCGTGCGTATCGACCGGATGGCGGCGACTGTGCGCTATATGCGAGGGTGTTATGACCGGCATAGAAACAGCACTTATAATTGCTAGCACTGCGGTTAGTGCTATCGGTGCAATCCAGCAAGGCAATGCCGCTAAGGCGGCAGCGAATTACAATGCTGCGGTGGCGCGCAACAACGCCATTGCGTCACGGCAAAACGCTGAGGCGCAGGCCAAGCGGCAAGAGCGTGAGGCGCGCATTCGTGCCGGTGCTAACCGTGCGGCGCTAGGTGGTAGCGGTGTCCAACTGGAAGGCTCTGTCCTCGATGTCCTTGAGGACAATGCGATGGAGGAGGAGCTTGACCGGTTGATGATCTTGCACCAAGGCGAGTTGCAGGCGTCTAACTTCGAAAGTTCGGCTAACCTTATGGAGTTTGAAGGTCGTCAAGCGCAAAAGGCTGGGCGTTTCAAGGCGTTCGGTACGTTAGCCGCTGGTGGTGCGAAAGCCTACGGAAAGTGGGGCGACAGTTCTACGTCTTATAGCAAGGTCGATAACATCACCGGGCGGTCGATGGCGTTGGATTATTCTTACGGGCAGGGGTTGAATGAGTAATGGCTAAACTTACGCGATACACCCGCCGTATTGACCCGACCGGGCTACAGAACGTCAAGCAAGCGACCGCCGCTACTTTCGGCGGCGACGGTGGTATGAGTACGTTAGCTGCCGGTCTGGCCGAAGCGGGCGCGCAATTGAAAGCCACGAACGACAAGCGGGACGCTCTGGAAATCCAGAAGCGCATGGCGCAGGCGCGGGCGGATTTCACCGAGCATATGATTAAAATGAAGCAGAGCGCGCCCGAAGGCGCGAAAGGCTTCACCGACGAGTTCAAAACTCACATGGACGATTTTGCCGATAAGACTTCGGCTAACTTTGAGGGGGTGTCCGTTGAGAACCAACAGCAACTTCAAATCGAGCTTTCCCGTCTTCGGGGATCGTTCATGCCGCAGGCTATGGAGTTTGAGGCTGTACAGGGCGCGAAGAAAGTTCGCCGCGACACTGAAACTGCATTGGATGCTAATGTTAATACGCTTCGATCTGACCCTTCTCAGCTTGAAGCTATACTTAAAAGTAACGATGACACCGTGGGTAAGGCGGGTTTTACCGGTGACGTGGCGGCGAGTGTGGCGAAGGAGTATAAATCCAAATCGTATACTGCCGTATATGAAGGCAAATTAGACCGGGCCGATACCCCGGAGCAGGTTCTAGCGCTCAAGAGTGACATCGAGAAAGACAAAGGTAATATCGCTCCGGCAGAGTTTGACCGTCTTATGAACGCGCTGGATAAGGCCGAAGACCAGAAGATAGCTCAACGCGAGCAGGTGTTGGTTGACGATCTTGAGGAGCACATGCAGGCGCGCTTGAACGGCGCGGCAGGTAATGGCTTCCGTCTGAGCGACCTAAACTCGATGCGGGATAAGAAGCATGCGAACCGGCTAAAGCGCAAGCTACGGCAGGCTGAGGCTGTTGGCGCGTTCGCTGACGAGCTTCGCGGAAAGTCTGCGGTCGAGATCGACGCTATCGAGAAGCGTGTTCTTGCAGATATGACGCAGGGACAAGGCAACTACGTTGTCGAAGCCGGTCAGTTGCGGATGATAGGCATCGAGCGAGCGCGCCGACGCGCCGACGAGGGCGCACCGCTCGCGGCGTTGGATGACGAGATTGCAGCAGCGGCTCAAGGCGGTGACGTAGATTTTGCCAGTATGCGCGAGCTCGCGGAGGGCATCACCGATAAGAACCAGCGCCGTCAATATAAAAAGAAGATTAATATCGCTGAGGAAGTTGGCGCGTACTCTAAAGAGCTACCGACCAAGATGCCCGCCGATCTGTACGCCGAGCGTACGCGGCTGCAAGAGGAAGCGAAGACCACCGGCAGGACGGATACCGCTAAAGCGAAGATTGCTGCCATTGATTTTGAGATCAACAAACGCCGCGCGGCTGAAGCTAAGTTTGAGACGGGTTTGAAGGATACCTTTGCTGATATCGCGGACGGGGAGCACACGCAAAACCCCGCTACGTTGCGTCGGCAGATCGACGCTAATGTGCTCGACGAGCACCGCCGTATCGCGCTCAAGCAGGCGCTCGACGTGGCGGTAGCGCAGGGGAAGGCTCATGCGTCGGTCCCATCTATGTCCTCGTCGGAGTTGGCTGCGCGAAGCCTTGAGCTTCAATCGGCTATTGATGAAGCGGGAGAGACAGAATATGCCGTCGCCGTGGGGCGGGCTAAGGGTTTCGCCCTTGCAATGAAAGAGCGCGAGGCATCTTTGAAACGCGACCCGGCGCGTCACATGATCGACAACAATACCGACGTTAAGAAGGCTCACAACGCTTGGCTACAGGCGCAGCAATCTGATGATGTCTCTCCAGAGGACTTCGCGGCGGCGCGTAAACGCTATGTCGAGGCGCAGAAAGCAGAGCACCAGCGGCAGGGGCGCAACCCGAACGACGTACGGCTTTTGACTTCTCCCGAAGTCGCGCAGATAGGTGTATTGATGCAGGCTACCGAGCCTGAGATGCCGCGCGGCGCGTATGTTGCCGAGCAGTTATTCAAGTTGAAAGAGAAGTGGGGCCGGGACTTTAAGTTTGTGTCTAAACAACTTGAGGCGGCGGGGGTATTCTCTGGTCACGATGCAGTGGCGGCGCAGGTTGCCGACCGCTCCGTTGCTAAGAAGCTACTTGAGGCGGCTCACGCCCCTGACGAGGTGCGTAAACGGAAATACGACAGTCTGAATACCGAGGCGACGAATACGGAGATTAAGAATGCCGTGTTGACCGCAATGGAAGACTTTCGTGAGAGCTTGGCGCAGCAACCGGGTGGGGGCGATGCCATCGCAAGTTACCAAAACTCCGTCACGCTGCTGACCAAAGAGTATATGTTGGGGCAAGGTTTGGATGCCGAAACCGCCGCCAAGCGCGCCGCGAACGATCTTGCAAATAACCGTTACGGCTACGGAACAAATCGTAGTGGTGTGAGTTACCGTATCCCGGTCACATACAACGGTCAGCGCATTGATGCTGATGATATGGCGGATAAAGCGGCGGCGGTTCTGGCCGACGGCGATTTTATCAGCGAGGTTACTGTCCCACTGAGCGACGTGCCAGATCCTGACGGTTCCTATCACCGTACCAAGTACAAGAATAGCCTTGCTGTATCCGGGTATTGGGTTACGTCGCCTGACGAGGACGGGCTTGTTCTCTATAACGGGGCGAACAAGCCCGTGCTTAACGCCGACGGTAAGACCCAATTCTTGATGACGTGGGACGCGCTTAGTGCCTACACACCGATGGTGGCTTATACGCAGCCACAAGGGGCGATGCCTTAATGACGGTTTTCACTTCCACCGCTGAGGCACAACAGACCGGGCTTTACGAGCTACCGGCATCGACCGGTGAGGTAGCAGGAGCCGCCGCGACCGACGCGCTCTACTATAGCCCGCTGTGGTCGATCATGCGCGGCTACGAGTTTGAGGAAGCCAATCGGGGCGCGCCCGTTATCCCGTTGGACAAGCAGCAGAGGATGTTTGATGAAGCGGGGGTGAAACTAAAGCCGCAGCAGATGATGACTGAGGCGGCGACCCAGCTACTTATTGACCGTGCCATCGAGCGCGAACAGCGCGCCGCGACACAATCCCGCGCAACCGCCGGTCAGACCGCGTTGGGTTTCGGTGCAGGGTTCTTGGCGTCTGCTGTCGATCCGATAAACATCGCTTCCGGTTTCATCCCGGTTATCGGTCCTACCCGTTATGCGTCCTTGCTTGCTAGTCAAGCCTCGCGTACGGGGCGGATGCTGCTTCGCGCGCGTGTCGGCGCTGCTGCTGGTGCCGTCGGGGCGACCCTTACTGAGCCGTTCGTGTACGCCCAAGCCGTTCGTGAGCAAGCCGATTACGATATGACCGACCTGTTGATTAACGCCGCGTTCGGCGCTGGTCTTGGTGGCGGTCTGCATATGGGCGCAGGCGCAATCGGTGACTTTATCAAAGCGCGCGGTATGCGTAGCGGCGGCGTGAATAATCCAAGCCAGATACCGTCGGAGCCGCAGAGCGCCAAGGCCGCAGCGTTTGATCGACTGCCGCCGCAGGTAAAAGAGCAGATTTTTCGCGCCAATCTAGCGGCGGTCGTTCAAGATCGTATGCCCAACGTGGATTTCGAACCGTCTGCCGCTGCCCGTCAGGCTGGCACATTTGACCCTGCCACGTATCAGCCGCCGCGCGCTACCACCGCCATCGAGCTTGGTCAGGAAGCCGGGCCGGTATCCGTTAAGATCAGCGTCGAGGACGGTAAGGTGGAGATGAACGGCGCTGAGGTTCCGCGCCGTGTCGCGGACGTTGCTCGCAAGAACGAGCCGCAGCTTTGGGCGCGGTTCGACGAAGTGTCCGGTCGGGTGGAGAGTTATCGGAAATTCCTTGATGACTTGGGCGACGGCACCCCGCGCGAAAAGACCGTAGCAGAGTTGAAAGACGCTGAGGCCAAGGTTGACCAACTTCGCGCAACGATCAAGGCGACGACCGACAAACGAAAACTAAAACGGTTGAACCGTCAACTTGACGACGCGATCCTTGAGTACAACGACACAAAATCGAAAGCCCTAGAGGGCGCTGATCTCAAGCAGGTTCGCTCTAGTTTGGTTAAAGAGGAAGCCAAACTGCGCGACATGGCCGAGGAGATCACAGCCTCGACGCGGCGAGCCGAGGCCGATATCACCGAGCGTCCGTTCGACCCTGCCCCGGCACCTGATGTCGAGCCACCCCCTGTCGTCCGCGTCGAGGACGTGCAGATGCAGCGCGAGCCGTTCGTTAAGGGGTACGACCCTGAGAGTTTGCTGTTGTTCGACGACTATGCGTTGCGCGCCATCGACGACGCTTACGTGACGGTGGACGAGGTGGCCGATCTGCCCGAAGCGGAAGCCCTTCGGGACGAAGCTGTTGAGATGCTCAAAGAAACGCAGACCCGCCTTGGTATCGACGACGAGATCAAGTTGGAGTTGGACGAGGATATGCAGTTGGCAGAGGGCGAAGCCATTGCGTTCCGCGAGATGGCATCCTGCCAGTTTGGGAGATAGCGCGTGGCTGATATTCAACATTGTTTAACTCGTATCGAAAAAGCTGTTCGGCAGGCCGGTAACTTTACCGACAAACAGCTTGATAAGATGCTGGAGGATGCTGCCGAGCGCGTGGCCGTACTGGGTAAAAAGCACCGTAACGCGGGCAACCCTGACATTGCCGACGCGGTGATTAAAGAGATCGACGATCACCTTACGCAGACCCGTATCGCCAATGCGATCATGCAACGCAACGCCCTTCTGAATAAGAAGGTGCAGCTTGATACGTTCGACTACATTATGTCCACTTGGGGCGACCTACCGGTTGACGGCTTCCGTGCTATACTGCGTGGTTCTGCCATTAACCGTAGCGGCGCAGGGTTTTCTGTGGCACGGTCGCAGACCGCGCTCGCTGACCGGTATTTGTCGGCGCTGTACTCCGATTTGGCGAAGCAGGATTTATGGCGTCCGTTCCAGCGTGGCGTGTTCGACGAGGCTATCTACGAGGCGCGTTGGCGTATTGATAAAGGTGACGACGTAAGTGACTTACCTGCTGAGGCGGTGACGATTGCCAAAGCCCTACAGAAGCACCAAGAACACGCACGGCAGCAGGCTAACCGTCACGGTGCCTACATTGGTAAACTGCCGGGGTTTGTCACGTCGCGGACGCACGATGCCGATAAGATCAGGGCCAATAAAGACGCTTGGTTGACCTTCATGCTCGACCCTGAGAACGTGGACTACGATAAGACTTTCAGTGATGTCGGAGAAGGCGACCTAGAGGCGCTGCTGAAAGACTTGCGACAGGGTTTTATGTTGGAGAACCACCTGCGGCGCAGCGACCCTAAGACGCACAACAACATCGCCGCCGGTACGTCCAGCGTGGCGAAGCGTATGAGCCACGAGCGGGTGATCCACTTCAAGTCGGCTAAGGCTGAGTTCGAATATGCGAAGCAGTTCGGTAACGGAAACTTGGCTAAGAGCATTCTGTTCGATCTTGAGCGTATGGCGGCAGACACGGCGCTTATGAAGCACCTTGGCCCGAACGCTGAGATGAATTTGGACGAGCTTTTCGACAAGGTGATGAAACGGCTTCGCAAAGAGGGGCGCGAAGCCGACGAGGCGGCGCTGGTCAAGTACCGCAATTGGGCCAAGAAAGACTTGTTCCCCCACATAACCGGGCAAGCGCGCGCCGTTACCAATCCGACCGGTGCGAAGGTCAACCACCTTCTAACGGCGTGGCAGCAAGCCACGTCTCTAGGCGCAGCGATGATCTCGATGCCGTCAGACTTGGCGCTTATCGGGGGTGAGGCTGCGTTTCAAGGCCGCAGCTTCTTCGCAGGTATGGTTGATGGACTGCGCGGCTTGGCTGCGGGGCGTACGCAGCGGCAATATTACGACATCTTGTCGTCGCTCGCTGTTATGGCCGACGGCACTAAGGGTAGCGCACTGAGCCGGTTTGATATAGGCGACCCACCTATGGGGCGCGTGGCTAACGGGATGCAGTTGTTCTTCAAGTACACGGGCATCCAGTGGTGGCCGGATCGTGTGCGTGAGGGCTTTGTTCTAGGTATGTCGCACTGGCTGGCGCGCAACGCAGACACCACGTTCGACGGTCTGCCGAACGACCTGCAACGTATGTTGAAAATGTCGGGCTTCGACGCCGACGAGTGGGACACTGTTCTGCGTAAGGGTGTTACGTTTGCCGAGAAGGATGACCGGGCGTTCTTGACCTCTGACGGGTTCTTAGGTTTGGGCGACGAGGACTTCGCTGCGGTCTTGACCAAGCGCGGCGTCAAGCCCACAAAGAGTAAGATTGCGGCGCTGCGAGACGACATGGACGACAGGTTTCGTACCATGTTTCAAGAGCGCACCATCCACGCCGTCATCGAGGGTGACGTGCAGACCCGCGCAGCAGCGCGGGGTGGCGCAGAACAGGGCGATTGGATGAGCGTCATGCGTAGTCAGGTGGCCTTGCTCAAGACGTTCCCCGTGGCCGTTATTCAGCGTTCTATCGGTCGGTCGTTCTACAGCCACAGTAGTACCGGTCGAGCCATCGACGGCGCTAAGAATTTCGGCGCTATGGCGGGGTTGGCAACAACCGTCGCGGCTATGACGGCGCTGGGGTATGTCTCTATGGCAGCGAAGGATTTACTGAAAGGGCGCGAGGTGCGCGTCCCTGACGATATGGAGAGCTTTGGGAAGGTGCTCGCCGCCGCGCTGTTGCAGGGTGGTGGGCTTGGCTTGTACGGGGATTTTCTGTTCGGGCAGGCGAACCGGTTTGGCGGCAACTTCGTAACGTCCTTGATGGGGCCGACGGTGGGGGATGCTAACACGCTCTACGATATCTACGACCGCATGTTATCGCCGGATCGTAAGGATGCGGGGGCGCAAGCGTTTAAGTTTGCGATCAACAGCATACCCGGCTCTAACATTTTCTATATTCGCCCGATCATGGATTACTTGATCCTAAACTCGCTCACCGAGATGATAAACCCCGGCTACAAACGCAGGGTAGAGCGTCGGATCAAGAAAGAAAACGATCAAAGATACGGCGGTCCTCTGGCTTTTCAGCACGAGGAAGCTAAAGAAGCACTGGGCTTCTAGATGATTTTGTGGCATATTACCCACGAAAGGACTTGACATGACGATCAGTAGTACCGACAACAGAATTACTTTCGCGGGAAACGACGTGACGACGGCGTTTGCCACGGGGTTCAAGTTCTTTGCTTCGTCTGACTTGAGCGTTATTCTTGTAACGGACAGTACAGGCGTAGAAACCGGACAAGTCTTAAACACTGACTATACAGTTACTGGTGCTGGGGCAGATGCTGGCGGCACAGTTACTATGGTTACGGCTCCGGCTACTGGTGAAACGCTCGTCATTGTCCGCGCACAGCCGTACACACAAGGGCTTGACCTTGTAGAGAACGACCCGTTTCCGTCCGACAGCGTAGAGCAGCAGTTAGACAAGCTGACGATCCTGACGCAGCAGAACAACAGCGGGCAGGGCCGCTCGTTGCGTCAACCGGACGGCGATACCGCAAATATTGATACTTTGCCGCCGAAGGTCACGCGGGCAACCAAGGTTCTAGCGTTTGACAGCGATGGCGACCCGGTTGCCTCAACATTTACGCTTGACGATATTGAGAGCGCGGCTACTGACGCTGCGGCTTCGGCTGCGGCGGCTTCGTCTTCGGCGTCTGCCGCAAGCACCTCCGCATCAAACGCATCCGCAAGCGCCACCCTGGCAAGCGAGTGGGCCACCAAGACTGACGGTCAAGTTGCTTCGACTGACTACTCGTCGAAAGCCTGGGCCATTGGCGGCACAGGTGTAACCGACACGGCAAGTGCAGGCGCTGCGAAAGAATGGGCGACTGCTGCTGAAGACGATCTGGTGGATGGCTCCGAGTACAGCGCCAAGCACTATAGCGCGAAGGCGTCTGCCCAGGCTACCGCTGCTGCGAACAGCGCGACTGCCTTCGCCAACAAGTACACCTTCTCGACAACGACATCGATGGCCGATCCCGGCACCGGCATCATCCGGTTCAACAACGCAACCTATTCTTCAGTCACTGCAATCGCCATCGACGACCAGACGGCGGACACCAACAACCCAAATATCTCGCCGTACATCGTGACGTGGGATGACAGCACCGGCACGGTCAAGGGCTACCTCCATATCTTCGAAGACCAGAACCCCGGCAACTTCGCCATCTTCACGATTTCCGCTTTGACGGATAACAGCGGATGGTCGGAACTGGCGGTCAGCCACCTCGCCAGCAATGGCACCATCGACGACACGGACCCGGTCAGGGTTCAGTTCAACAGGACCGGTGACACCGGGGCCACTGGCGCAACCGGGGCCACGGGTGCACCCGGCCCCACCGGCCCCACCGGCCCCACCGGCCCCGTCAGCGTCGGCTTGTTATTGGCTTTGAGCTAGGAGATTGAAAAATGGCTGAAACTTTCCAGCGCGTTATCCAAGACACTACAGCTAGTTACGTCACGGCGTACACCGCGCCGGGATCGACAACGGCGATTGTTATCGGCTTCCAAGCGGCAAATGTTCACGCATCCGACGCGAAGACCTTTGCGGTTAAAACAGTGACCAACGGCGGCGGCTCGGAAGCAATTATCGCTAACGACATTTCGATTCCTGTTAACGACACGCTGGCGCCCATTCAAGGCAAGCTGGTCTTGGAGGCGGGTGATTACATCCAGATCAAAGGAGCTGATACGAACATCGAGTGCACCATCAGCATTCTGGAGATCACCTGATGAGTTTCCTCAACGGCACTGATCCCGGCCTGCGCCAGACCCGCACTCCAACTACGGATAACTTTGCGGCTGGTGTAGACTTCACAGCGGGGTCAACCACGCAATTGACGCTGTCGGCTGATCCCGGTTCCGAGGACAACGTCGAAATCAC
>Ga0070749_10000887_pt1 | contig 20302 bp, 15 predicted proteins | sample VirMetDEL_Nov_18_FD_75180 | JGI IMG/M metagenome (GOLD analysis project Ga0070749, IMG submission 75180) | Aqueous microbial communities from the Delaware River and Bay under freshwater to marine salinity gradient to study organic matter... | ecosystem: Environmental > Aquatic > Marine >...
TATACCAGAAAATACAGAACAAAAATATATAGACGAATTAAAAAGACTTCATATCTTATTTGGTAAAAAATATGTGGGTCAGCTTTTTAATGAATATACTCTTTTTGATTGTGGAATGTGGGAAGGGGTAGATGAATTTTCTGCTCAATGGCATAATGACTGGGAAGACGGTGATAAGTTTAATTCTAATATGCTTGTATATTTAGATGATACTTATGAATATAAAAACAGTATTGAAATAAAAGGGCCTGGAACCTATCATAAATTATTTCCAAACTCAAATCAACTTTTATGGTTAAATCAAAAAAAGATGTTTGAACATAAAGCAACACATAATAAAGGAAGACGCCGAGTATTAAGTTTTGAATATTTGATTCCAGCACTATTTTAATGGATGAAGTATTACTTTGGCAGTATAGACGTAGTCTTATTAAGTATATTTGTATCAACAATTATTCTCCTAGACACGCGGCTAGAATACTAAATGGAATACCATGGATTTAATAATTAAACCAACTGAGTTATGTAATTTCAAATGTACTTTTTGTTCATCAACTAAACTTGTAGACGATAAGGCGGCTAAGCTAGATCTGTTTAAAATCTATCAATTCTTAGATAGATTTCCTCACACTAAAACTATTATTGTAAATGGTGGAGATCCATTAATGATGGATCCAAAATATTATATGGAAATCATTTCGTTTTTAGAAAAGAATGATTATCCAGCAACCTTATCACTTACTACCAATCTTTGGCCTTTTTATAAAAATCCACATAAGTGGATGGAAGTCTTTACACATTATAGGGTTGGAATTGCTACATCATTTCAATATGGTAATGGAAGATTAAAAGGTGATTATTCTGTATTTACAGAAAAAGATTTTTGGAAATGTTCTGATACCGTATTAAAATATTGTGGTTACAGACCTTCATTTATTGCTGTAATTACAGAAGAAAATGAAGATACTGTACTACAAACAGTGGAATTGGCCAAAAAGATGAATGTGGTTTGTAAAGTAAATTATGCCATGGCTTCTGGAGATCAAGATGCTCCATATAGACTTTCCAAAATATATGAAAAATATGTTGAAATTTGGAAAGCAGGACTTGCAGATTGGGAACATAATACACAACAAATGATGAAAAGGCTACGTGGAGAAGCAACAATATGCCCACAAACACGTACGTGTGATTCCCATATTAGAACTATACAACCAGAAGGTGATTATTATTCTTGTGGAGCATTTGGTGATGATAAAGATATGGCTATTGATTTTAATAAAGAAATGGCTGGTGAGTTTTTTACACCACTAGCCAAAAACTATGAATTAAATTCATTAAAACAATCTTGTTATACTTGCCCTATGTTCCAAATATGCAATGGGTGTAAAAAGACTATAAAGGATATGAAACAACATAATATGGTAGAAGATCATTGTTTTCATATGAAACAACTAGCCCCTGATATTATTAGATCCAACAAAATGAATTTAACAGTTACAGAATATATCAATGAAAGTGTCAATTAATCCATCTTATTTTTGTAATTTTAGATGTGACTTTTGTTATCTGAAAAAAGAACAACTAGGTGACACTAAAAAAATAGAATTAAGCCAACTTGAAAATTTATTATCACAAATACCAAATATAGAATATATTGATCTATATGGTGGGGAAATTGGCGCATTAAAGAAAAATTATTTTTATGGATTAAAGGATTCCATTCGTAAATTTTATCACGATGAAATAAACATCATTACTAATTTCTCTATGTTACACGAAGGATTTTTTGATGATGATGTATATCTATCTGTATCATATGATTTTGAGGCTAGAGAGAAAAGTGATAAAGTATTTCACAATATGTTAATGTCTCCAGTCAAGATAGCAGTACTTATTTTAGCATCACAGTCTGTAATTAAAATGGACGTGGACAAAATGATAAATAAATTAAACATCTGTTCGTCTGTAGATTCTGTAGAGATAAAACCATATAGTATCAATCAAGCAAATTCACATTCTGTGACTCATAAACAATTTGAAGAATTTGTTATAAAATGGCTAGAATCATCCATACCTAAAAAATTCGATTTTATAAACAAAATAAGAATTGAAGAAAGTTATAAAAAACTTTATAATGCATTTTCAGATGACCACATTTATATCACACCGAATGGTAAATTTGGAGTTTTAGAGTTCGATACAGATGATAAGGAATACTTTTTAGAATTGGATTCATATGATGATTATTTAAAATGGGCTGATAATGAAAAAATAAATTTAAGCCCTATATGTAAATCTTGTGATTACCACGGCACTTGCTTAACAGAACATTACAGATATGTAAAAGACCTAAATAACTCTTGTAACGGATATAAAGGATTGTTGGACTATTATGCAAGAATGGCGTATGAGACAAGAGATTTATCATAGATTAAATAAGGATCATGATGACGATTTAAACAAAATCGATTTTATTTACGACGAGCATTTTGTTGAATATAATGTGCTAAGGCATTTTGAAGAACGAATTGATGATTGGTTATATCCAGCAAAATCATATTTTGTGGCTTTTTGTTATGCATATTGGATTAGTGTAGATTTTAATGAAAATTTTTGGGAATTGCTAAGGGATCCAAATTTGCTTGCTGGTAATGATCCATTTTTTAAACCATATGATGAAGACCCATCAATTTATAATATGTTATTTGATACCATTCAATTCCCAATACCAATGACCGGTATGGTACCGGATGTGAGAAAATATTATGAAAAAGAATTCCACGACATTTGAATTAGGTATTAATAAGTTTTGGCCAACAGATGTAATGGTTGACGAATTTACCATAACCGATGATTTAATTCAAGAAGGCTTACAAAATATTACGCATGGTATAGAAAAATTATCACTAAAATATTTTGATAAGTATTTAAATGAAACATTAGGTCATGGACTAGACTATTATAGTGATCATAAATTATCTGCCTGGGTTAACAGATATTCAAAAAATGAAAGTATGGAATACCATACACATTCTGGATCCTGGTTATCTGCTATATTTTATTTGGTAACAAGTGATGATGGTGAACTTGTTTTATATGATCCAAGACATTTCGCTGCACGCGGATATGATATGTCTTTTAGAAAATTATTTGAACAAAAAATTTATAAACCAGTAGAAGGGCAACTCATTATGTTCCCAAGTTTTCTATATCACTCGGTAAGACCTACTAGTAATTTTAGGTTATGTGTACCAGTCGATTTATTCTTATTTAAAGAATAATAGCTTCAACAGTATTGAATTTATTATCCTCAAGCGCTACTGCAAATGACCATTCATTTTTATTGTTATTAGCCATTGCAATACCATTATCTGTAGGGATCAATCGATCGCCTTTATAAACAGTACCGGAAACTTTAACTTGTACTCTACCTTTAAGTGCAACAGGTACAACAAATTCACCTTTACCAGCAATTAGATTTTGATTCATTAAAATAGCAGGTTTTTCAGAAACAACTCCAATGACTGAATGTGCTCTATCATAGGTTCCTTTTGTTATTTCTTTTGATCCACCAACTGCCACAACAGTACCAACTTCTAATTCCTCATCACAAAGATAATTTTCTGCCAAGTCAGCCCATTTTGCTCTTAATGCAGTTCCAATAAAATCAATAGCATACATTGCACGCCATTCTCTATTAGAAGCACCAATATCGTGGCTTGTATATGCTCCAGTTGGATGACTCCAACCATGGTTACTGTCGAACACAGGCATAATATCTCTAGTCAGAAAACGTTGAGCAGAGTCAAACCATGCTACAGGATCATTATTACGATTAAATAATAATCTTTTTCCTGGATGGCCTGGGAAATATTGACCAGATGCATCAGCAGATTCCTCTGTGATTGACCATTCATCAAAAATTAATCTGTCAGATTCCAAATCAATTTGATTAAATGTTGCATACTTATAACTAATACTGTCACCACGTAAACGAACAATGGTAGCAGAATCAATATAAGCACTATCAACTGAAAGATGCGAGATGTATGCACTATCAACTCTTAGGAAGTGTGCATAAATGCTATCTGCATTAATATCCCCACCATATAGACTATCAAAATTCAATGTGTTAATATATGCACTTTCTGCTCGAAGAGCATTAAAATCTGCGCTGTCAACATTAATATATTTAAATCCAGCACTATCACCTAGTACTGTTTGTAATTGTGAATCTAAAAAGTTGATTACACTTACAATATTAGAGTCTGTATTATTGGCAGCAAATCTAGGATTTATATCATCTAGGTCACCTATGTAATCCGACATTGCATTTGTTTTTTGAACAAACGTGCCTAGTGAATTAGTTAAGTCTACAAGAATTTTACGAGCCATTACAATCTCTCTACTATTTGGTTAAGCATTTCTTTTATGTCTTGCACATCTTTTTTTAATTCATCAATTTCTTTTTCTTTTTCTTTCCTTAATGCCTTAGCTTTCTTTGCTTTTTCTATGGTTGCATTATCCATATTCAAAATAGCATTATTTCTAAGATCTCTTATAAGGGTCGATGAACCTTCTACTCTTGCATATCTTCTCATTATACCGCCAGTGCAATAATTCTAAGATCTCTAAATGTTGGCACTTTGGCCGCATTAGTAGATTTCATTACAATTTTCAAAGTGAATTTAGTGAATGCATTACTTAATCCGCTTTGACCTCCGATTAAATATTCATATTCTCTAAAGATGTTTGGATTTTCATCTGTAGGTAAATTGTTTTCTGGGGCAATATAAACCCAATTTGTATCCTCGAAAGCCACATCTTCTTCCACTGCTTTATAATAAAGATCAAATGCTGCTTCTTGAGGTACGTTAGCACCAATTAGAACCTTTAATCCAATAGCAGGATTTTCCAAAGTTACAGGTCTTACGATGTGTTTTGCAACGTGTGAACCACCAGTAGGATCTGTTTCATCAGCATAGTTGATTGGTAGATTTCTATTACCAGTTAATACCCCAAGTGAACCAGCAGAATCCTGGAAATCAATATTATTGTGGATCATCCACAATGATGATCTTTGCATATCCAAAACAGGACTTACATTTGCATCAGTGGTTGATAAAGTTACAGTAACTGTAGCAGATCTAGAACCACCCATTTCGGCAACTTCTTGACCTCTATTTGCCACCATTTTTACAACAGAGAAGCTATTATTTTCTCTCATATCTAATTCTGTATCAACCGCGTCCTTTAAATATGGAGTTTCAGATCCTGCAAGTGATTTACCTGAAGTAAATTTGCCTTTAATATTTAAATTTGTTGATTGTGGAACCAAATTTTCAATAAATGGCACTACGGTTTCGAACATATAATTTCTGGATGCTCGAGCATCGGTTCCACCAAAACTAAATGCACTACTACTTCCATTTGTAGCTCCTGCATTAAATTTGAAACTATTCTCATCAAGGGCAATAACATTACGGTTACCAAGGATATCTGTTCCCAAAATACCGCCACCATAGTTAGTAGCAGAATCCAAACCAGCAAATGTTACAATGTCACCAGAATCAAAACCATGATTTGCCTGAACTACTGTAACAACCTTTGAACTACCAGCAATTGTAAATGGATTGGTTGTCAATAATTGTTGAGGTACATTGGAATTTTCCAATACTACTGTAGCACCTGCAGTATTAAAGTTTGCTTTATATATCTGGAACATTAGATCTTTTGTTTGAGCAGGTTCCCAAGTTGAAGCATTTTGTGATTTAAATAAGGAACCAAGTGTAGGTTGTTTTGAAACCTTTTTAGCAGTTGATCCTAAAATAAACTGTTCTGTTTCAGCAATGAAAACATTATATCTTGTTGATTCTGCTTTTAGAACAATAGCATATTCCGTGAAAGGTAATAGATATGCTGGCTCATCAAATATAAAATCTGTACCGACTGATGCATCAGATGATGTATTAACGGATGATGGTGGTAAATATTTCACGGTACCAGGTACAGTTGTATCTGATGATGGTTGTCCATTTACCATTGGTCTTATTTCACATGATACAGGTACTGTTCCATCTTTGGTTTGGAAGAATACTCTCACCTTTGTAATAAAGATACCATTATCTTCATCTACAAAGAATGATTGTGCCAGTGGATCAAATACCATCCGATGTGTTCTAGATGTACCAGCAACAGTAATAACTCGAGTTGATAAAATATCTCTTTGACGAGTTTCTAAAACACCAGTTGATGTAAATTGTGCAGTTGCAATTGAAATTGCATCAGCATCATTATTTGCAGAAATGTCCATTAATTTAAATTCTCTTTGGCCAGTTCTGAATCTTTTAGCATTAGAATTAGGAATAAAGAAAGATCCCTCAACTTCACCCTGTGCATTACTGTATAGTGCAGAAGGCGTTTCTGGGTGTTGAGTAGCATTATTATATCTGCTACCATAATCATCAGGCTGAGTAGCCATTCTTTGGAATGATTCAGAACGAACCCAATTATCTACTCTTTGTCCATCAAAATATGCCCACATTCTAACATTAGGTGCAATACCCTCTGCCTTGAACCAAACTTTTCTAGATCTCATGAATGGAATAAGAGCAACATTTACTACTCGATCACCAATTTGTTCTCTTACAATTTCATCTCTTACAACTGTATCTGTAGTTACCGTTCTAGTTGCTACGCGGCCGCGCCTTTGCCAACCAGTATCTGTTTGAGCAAGTTGTTGTCCAACTCTTAAATTATTAATTCTATTACCTTGCCAGTTCCAGTTCCAGTTATTCCAAAGTAATGATTGCCTAGTATCCAAACGAGTACCACCATTGATAACTCTATTTGCTACATAAACAACTTCCTTCCAGTTATCTGAACCTGGTGAAAGGTTAATAATGCCTCTGTTTGTAATAACCGCAAATGGATTAATATTTTCAGTACCAGATGCCAAAGGTTGGTCAATATACAATGCATCAGTATGTGCAATATATACATTATCACCTTTTAGAATAGCATTTGTAGATAAAGAAGAATCGTACCTTAAATTAATTGATTCTTCATTAAAAATAGGTCTTAAAATTTGTTCTCTAGGATCAATAGCAGCTCTATATTCCTGATTTACTGTATCAGAAGCTACATGATCACTGAAGTTATCAACTAGGAAACCAGACTTTGTTCTATCATTACCAATAGAATCAAATACTGCAAAGGTAGCAGCATCATTTTCCAAAAGACTTAATGTCGTAAATTCTTCCAGGTTTTCAATTCTTTCTTCCAATTTAGCAATATCTCGCATAGTGAAACCTTTGGCTTCAATATTTTGAATTGTTAAATCGGTAGCATCTGTAGTACCAGGATTGAATTTAACATTGTATAATTCCAAACTGTTTGCCGGAATAGGTGGGTATTGTGGATTTAGTGAAGGAGTACCAGTCAACAGTGCTATATTAGCTTGTTCATCAATTACGAGTTTATCAAATCTTGGCAAATAATATTCAGTATCTGCAGTAATAAGACTTGTATTAATAGGAACTTCGTTCACTCTAGCAGTACCGGCACTAAAATTAGAATTTGTATCATCTTTACGTGATCTAAAATCTAGTACATCATATAAAGGAATATCAGTTCCGTTACCTAATGTATGAATAGGAATATCACCATAATTAATACCACCATATGAACTAGCAGCAAAATAATGGCCATTTGGTGAATGTGTAAAATAATTAAATCTTACAAAAACATTTCCGCTAGGTACCGCAGCATTACCTTTTAACAAAAGTCTTCCAGTTTCATAAAAATTATCTCTTGCACCTTTATCCAAGATAAAATCATTTGAAAGATCTGCACCATTGGAGTCAACTGCTCTAATTCTTGTAACATCATAAATGTCTGCTTTAGCTAAATCAATATATCTAGCACCACTTGACGGAGTAATAATAGTGGTTGTTCTGGTAGTATTTGTAAGAGTTTTTGTTCTTAAAATACCGTCTTTTTGAACATGAACTAAAGCTTCAATTGAGGTACTTGAAGGACCACCAGTAATTGAAGCAGAATTTGTACCAACACCTGTAATTGAACTAGGTGTAAATGTTGCTCCACCACCACCGACTGCAGCAAAAATCCATTGTGTTGAAGTTGAATAAACTTCATTAGCACCAAGTGTTGGTAGTGAAGCATTACCTGAACCATCTGTCGTTGCGGTTACACGTCTTTGTGTTGTAAGGCTCACGTCCGTAATTGATTTTACACGCTCTTGTGGGAACGGGAACAATAGATTATTATTAACAGCATTTTTCTGTACAGCAATACCGTTTTCTAAAATTAAATCAAAATACTGATCTGTGCTAGTACCAATAGATTTTGCATCTCTAAAGTTTTGGCCAGAATTCATCTTGATATCCATCAGATAAAATCTATAATTTGCACCATCTTCTTCTACTGCTTTAACTCTACAAGTACCAATAGTAGAACCACCGTGAGTAACTGCATTACGAATATTTTGTAATTCAAATGTATCTACGTTTGGTAAACCAGCAAATGTTGATGATAAAACATAGTTACCATATGATGCAGCAATTGGCTCAGAATTAATTGTTGTTGTGGTAAGAGATTTATCCACATTAAGTTTAATTGGTGATCCCTTTGAAGCTCTATAACCATTTACATATGCAACACCTGCACTTACATCCATAACCAATTTAGTATTATCGGAATCGTGTTCATCAAATTCAATTTTAAATGCTTGTTTAATAAAGTCCCCGTTAATTTCTTTTGTACGAAGAGCATTAAAATCTCTAATTTTATTATAGTCTTCAGTTCCAGTAACGGCTTCAATTAGAACACCATTTCTAATTTTACCAAAATAAACAAATGTATCTGCAGAATCAATTTGTGACTCAAGTGCTAAAGTTAATGTAATTCTATATCTGTCAGCGCCTGGTGCAGTAAGGTTTGGTAATAATCCTTGATTATCATAAAGTGCAGTTGTATCATCAACTGTAACTACATCTTGAGTTACAATAAATCCAACTACTTCTGTAGGAGTAGATGAATATTTTGAAATAAGAATTTTTTGATTATCTGCCTGTACAAAATGTCCTTGTGTAAAAAACGTACCTCTATGAACTGAACCAATAGTACCTTTACCAATTGCTGGATTACTAAGTGTATTTGTTGTTTGAACAGTAAGTGTTACAGAAGTTGCATTACCAACAATATTTTCACCAGGCGTAAATCTAATTGGAGTAGCACCAGATGTACCGGCAAGGGAATTAGTGTATTTTACATATACAGTAGCAGGATCGGCCCCATCAACTGGTTCGACTTGTAATATTTGTGCTTGAATACCGGAAGTTTGACCAACAAAAGTATCTCCAACCATTGCTGCAGTATTAACCGGTAACGTATTTGATGAGGTATTTAATTTAACAAATTCGTATGCATTATTAACGGTCATACCACCAGGAACAACTGCGGCACCTTCTTTAAAAATATTTCTACCAAACCTTTCCAACTCACGCTGGATAATGGTTTGCATTTGAGTAAGCTCTCGGGCTTGTAATTGCCGTCCACTGTTAAATAGAATCCGATGATAGTGATCACTATCTCTAAAATCGTCCCTATATCTTGTGGCGAATAGTTGTTCGGTATATTGTATAGCCATCTCTAACCCTTAGAACTGAATAATTACTTTAATATCTTCCGATTGAACATTGGATCTCAAAATAGGTGCTCTATTATCAATATAAAGAATATCACCACTATTAGGATCAGTAAGTGGTGGAATTAGTGCAGAATCACTAATTCCCTCACCAAGTCCATTCGTTTCTTCAATAATTTCACCATCTTGGAAAGCAACAAATCCAGTACTATCCGTTTGGTGATAATATAATTCATTACTGTCAACATTATCTATATATGCTTCAGCTAATGTTGTTTGACCTCTAATTCTTTTATCTCTTGTAAAACCATTAATAATTGTTGCTAGTGTCATTTTCTTTAATGTATTACCAGTTTCTGCAGTAAAGATACTACCTGCTGCATCTCTAATATCTTTAATGAGAGACACTTGTCTGAAATCCTGATTTACAATAAAGTTACTGTCTGTGCCTTCAATTGTTGTGGCAAACATAATTGATGAGGATTTAAGATCTACACGGCAATCTGCACCAATGCCAGAATCTGGTCCTAGGACTGCTCTAGCAGTTGCAGTAGTTACTGCACCACCACCAGTAATTGCAACTGCAGCTTTTGTATATCCGCTTCCAAAATTCAAAGATGTACCACTATCACGCATTGAGATTTTTGATAGTGTTCCAGTAGCAGAATCAATATATGCAATTGCACGTGCTCCACTACCACCAGTGCCCGTAATAGTAACAGTTGGGGCAGAGGTATATCCAGAACCAACATCAGTAATAATTACTGAAGTTACAGCACCAGCAATTGCTGTATCTTGTATTTCTTTTTGTTTTAATTGAATACCAGTTGAAGATGAATCAGTCGCGCCTTGCTTTTGCACTGGTAAGAAATTTGAAGACATAAAAGCATTTGCTCTTGATGCACTTACTGTAAATAAGAATTTCCAAACATAACCATCTGCAGTTCTAAAAGCATCATTATTTGATCCTGTAGGTTCAACTGTTGAAGGTACTGCAATACCAAGATTATTTCTACCAGTTTCCAAACACATATAAACGTTATTATTTTCATTAATAACATAATATGAAGGATTTGGATAACCTTGTTGGGTATCATCATATTGTGAATAAATGGAACCATTTGACCAATTTGTCCTTGGTACAACCAATGAAGTAGCCTGAACACGTTTTACAGACTGCATTTGGTTTCTTACTGCTTCAATTTGTCCAGGAGTATTAATTGGTGTTGGCACATTATCTGAACTATCCCACTGTTCCGATCTACCAATACCAATATAATATCTAGCAGTAGCATTGGCAAATTGATCATAAAATTGCCTTGCCAATAAAGCTTTAAGTGAATCAGTTACAATTGCTGGCATGATTTATTCCTTAACTTTCTAATGCTCTTAATATTACGGAGTGATTTTCGGTTGTCATCCCGGTGTCATTTGTGATATTACAATGGATTTTATCCCCTGCATTATATGATATATTTAATGTTTCATTTAAGAATACATTTCCTGCACTGGTCACTTCAACAGATACTCCTGTCTGATAAGAATTATTTTTATAAATTGCAATTGAATGTGTTAAACTACCACCAGAATGTGAGGATGCTTCAGCAGACATTGTAATGTTACTTAATATACCAGCAACTGGTAAAACAACACCTTGTGGTGAATTTGATCCATCCGGGCCCAATAAACGAGAAGCTATTGCCCCACCGACGTGTTGGGCATCTAATCCAAATTGCCAATAAACTGGTTTATTATAAGTACCAGCAACCACATTTCTATCTAGTGCAAACCATCCATCACTATCCTTAAATTCAAATGTATGATCTGTTTTATTGTAATGAATAGCACCATTTGTTGCACCAGAGGTATTTCTGCTTGAAGTTGTATTATTACCCAAGTGGAACCAACCAGTATTACCCCAGCCGGCGAAAATAGTATTTGCAGAATCACCAACATATATGTAACCGTTAGTACCTGCCGTAAATATAGGCGCGCCATCGATGGTTTCAAATCTTACATCTTTACCACCTGCAGGTCTAATTCTAAGATGATCCGATGAAGATTGAATTACATTCGATCCAAGATCCATAGAATTGGCTACAACAATTTCAGCATTAATAGGAACACCAAAATTGATATTAGAACCATCATTAGTAATTGTTGTATTACCTAGGAAAATTGTACTACCCGAAAGGTGTAAATCTTTCCATTTATTAGTTGGAGAACCAAGATCATATGTACTGTCAGCAGCTGGAATTAGATCTTGTGCAATATTACCAAATGCTTGACTGATATCTGAATCTGTACGAGATTTGGTATAATATAAATTGGCACCTTCGGTCAAATCAGCAGTTGTTTTAGTTCCAAAATTAGAATCAACTCTTGCATCTGTATAATATAAATTGGCCGGATTTTCAGTAACATCACCTGTATTTAATGCTGCTTGGTTTGATAATAGAAAATCAATATCATATCTATTTGCAGTGATGTCACTATCATGATCAGCTCTCAGTACGTTTACAGCACTATCAATATATGGTTGGAATTCACCAGGAGTTCCAAATACTTGTCTAGCTTGAACATATGCACTATCAACCGCGGCTAGTAATTCAGCAGAGTCAATTGTAATTGCAACAGCTCTAGCAGAATCAATAGAATTAGCATAAATTAATTGTAGGATTTCATTTTCATCTTTTAATTCATAACCAGAATTTTTGATATTCAAGATATAATTTCGGTTAATAATTCTACCAATATCATCTACAAAAGCAACTTCGCCACTACTATCTCTTAAGGTAATTGTATTGATTTGTGTTGGATCTTCTGGAACCAATCTTGTTGCAGTACCAAATGAATCCTGTGTAGACCCATCAAACATAATACCATAATAACCATAACCAATACCGTTAGCAACTGCAACACCAGTTGTTGCAAGTGAAATGTTATCAACAGCTGAATACAGTTCCTGGAAGTTATCATTAATTTTGGTAGCGCCTGTTCTTAAATCATCACCAGCGCCGTCATTCGCGTATGAACCAGTATTAATAATTTTTCTAGCCATTTTATATCCTACAGTAGAGTTACTCTATATTTATAATGTTTTTAATGAATTATGATTTAATAATTAATGGAATATATCCAGAAGCAACATAATTTCCTGGGCCTGAAACATAAGAAGCATATGTTTCAAATTCTGCCTGATCCAGTTTTTCATATGTATTATCAAAAGTAAGGCCTGTTCCATTCGAATCAAATGCACTTGACCAATGTATACCATAATCTGTAAGTTCCTTTAGATTCTTATATGCAGAACCCAAATTGGCAAGTGAAGTATAAACTCTATTACCAACACTTGCAGCAACTGCAGAATCAGTAAAGTGTTCTAATAGTCTATATGGATTTGTTCTAAATTGTGGTATGTTAATGTGACCACTACCAGAAACATAACTACCAATCCAATGATTATTTAGGTGACTTGCTTCACCAGCACCAAGCTGATTATCTAATATAGCAGTTTCCGTAACAAATTTAATATTTTTAAATGGATCTGGAACAGATTCGTCTACGGTAATTTCGATTGGATCGGGAATACCTTCCAATACAACTTTACCGGAAAGATAAAATCCAGATGGATGCACAAATTTTCTATATAATTCTTCCCAAAAAGCAAATGAAATTGGAGATTTAATTAAAACGGAAAATATTTGATTTATGGCACCATCTTGTGTAATATATCCATCATCTGTACCAATTGTCGAAGAACCTATTGTAAATAATTTATCTTTAGGATAAACGACTTCAACGTTTTCATTAAAAAATGCTCTAAAGAAACCTTCTGCAGAAAAAATAGTACCTTTTACTCTAAAAAAATTACCAAAGTTTCTAATTGCTTCTCTTGGCTTTTGAACTTTATCACTTGAAATACCAAGGGCAAGTTCATTAAATAAAAGATCTAATTTTTCTAAATCTGTATCTTCAAAATCTCTAATAGTTTGCAGTTCATTAATGATACCACCTGGCATTTCATCTGAATCCAAATTATCATAATAACCTTCCAAAAATGAAATTAAATTTGGATAATCGGTTTGATAATATTCAGGGAGTACTTCTTGAATTGAACTTTTTCTAAAATTCACACCAAGACGGTTGTAATCTCTTAATGTTTCACTATTAGACATCTATTTCCAACGTTGTTGTTTGACGATCAATAATTGCAGTTGATGATGATTTTGATGCATCAATAGAAAACACATAATTTCTTAAAGGCTTTATTGTTGCTTCGTTCTCTGGTTTTACAGATAATTTAATATAGTTAACACCAAACAATAATCTTTGAGGTTTAAAGCCAATAATATTTACAATTCCAGTTGTAGGATTATATTCACCTACGTTATCTGCTAAAACATTTCCATCTAGATCATATATTTGCAATGTTCTGCTATTTAATTTATTTCTTAATTGACCAACTACACCACCATATTCAAACGTAGTAGATACAACTGTGTTTTCAATATCATCTGGTACAGCAATCCTCATTGGGAATTTAAGTTCATGTTGAGTGGAAACATTTAATGTAGGAATAAATCTTAGTTGTGCTTTTACTTCAACTCTAGATGATAAAATTGCTGGCGATAAAGAATCTATTTCACTTGCAATTACTGACCTACGATATACAGAATCGAATTTATTTAGATTTGTAGTTAAATATGAATTTTGGAAATTATATACTTGTGTTTCAGTTGCCTGAACAGTATCGCCAGTTAATGCTGGATCAAAATTAAATTCGGTATTTAATTCAAGAAATACATTAATTGGGTCTATAAATTCTGTTTTAATAGACATAACAGAAAGATTGGAAGTAAAGTTTGTTACAATACTATTTTTAATTGCAGTTTGTGTTGAAACTGGAGTTCCACTTGCAAATTTTAATGAAACAAAAACTTTACCATAATCAACTGGTATATTTTGATCACCACTCCAAACCGCAACATCTTCTACATCTGTGTAATTACTTTGAATAATTGCTTTATAATCTAGTGATGTTACAAGTCTTTGTTGTGATGCATATGCATATGGAGCCAACTGTTTAATGGATTCCATTGATTGTTTATTAGCACCGCCCGTAGCTACTGCTACGGTCGTAGTGGCAATATTATAGTTAATTCCACTTACAGTTAATTGGTTTGATGGAATGAAACCACTAGCAGTATTTGCAGCTGGCCCTTTTGTTGAAAGATATGTTACAACAATTTTATTACCGGCATCTGGTGATTTACCAAATGAAATACCATCACCAAAGTTTAATTCATAATATCCATTTGGTACTTCTTTAATTGCAAATAAAGTTGAGTTTTCGTTGACTTGTACAGCATCTTTAATAGGAGAATAATTAACAAAATTGGAAGATGATGCATTATCATATACTCTTACAACAGCTGTATTTTTATCTATATTTACATCTGGTATAACATAAATTTGTCTTTCAGATTTATCCGGTGCAAAAAATGTTTTAGTTTTTTGAGTACCTTCATAAATTGGAATATCATATGAACCATTTGCAGTTGTAAATCTATAAATACCCGCTCCAACATCCTTAGCAATATAGCTTTCAATTGTTCTAAAGGTATAAGTGGTACCGTCTACTTGTGCAGTAAATGAAGTTCCAGCAGGTAATGATATTGCTGCAGGTCTATTTACAACACCACTTAAATTAACTGATAAATTTACTAATCCTTTTGCAGCAGTCCTTGATCTAATATCATAACCTAAATTTTCAGCATGCGAAACAACCGAACTTCTTAATTGTGCTGTATTAAGAAATGATTCATTAATACCAAAATTGGCTGTTAATGCATTCAAGTGTGTATTATAAGCTAATACATCTAAAATATTTGATAACCCAGAGGCTTCAAAATCGTAATCTGTCCATTCCGGTTTTTGTCTCAGATAAGTTTTTAACTTATTTTTAATCTGTTCAAAATCTAGATCAGATGCATTGACGTGTACCATTTATCTAAGCCTCGTTAGGTTTATGTCTATAGTTACCGTTTCTCCAATATTAACTACTTCAAATGTAATTGAAGCACTTAATTGGTTTCTGTCGGATATAGTTTTAATATCTATATTTAATACTTTAGCTCTTGGTTCGTGTAATTCAATGGTATTATAAATTCTATCAGATAAATCTCTAGCATCATATTCTGTATCTAATTCAAAAAGAGCAGTTCCTAAATTCCCACCAAATGATGGATTAAAAGGTTTTTCGGCTTCACCAGTCATTAAAAGATTTTTAACAGCCTGTTTAACAGCAGCTGCTTGTGTTTTCTTATATAAATCACCAGAAGGCTTTTCAATAAAAGCAAGATCTATATCATTATATGATCTACCTCTAGCTCCTACTAAAGTAGCGCTATTTTGATTTCCATCCTCAATTGAAAAAGCTTTAGCCATTTTTTATCCCTGTCACTATTTATTCAAAATCTCAACCAATTCACCATTGGTCTGAACATTATTATTATACATTGTTTGAATTTCGTTTTTATACGTTACAGTCCAGGCAGGGATAATTTCAGGCATAATAATAATAAGTTGTGTTACAATGGATCTATCTGGATTATATGAGTCGTATGATAAAATCATTTTTTCAAATTCTAAATTATCTTTTAAATATACTGCCAGATCAAATGTTTTTTCATGTGCAATATTACCATTTAAATCTCTTAATTCATAAACAACAGCTCTACCTTTACTTTTTAGATCATTGATACTATCAATTTCAATTGTTTCATTTGGAGCTTTTTTATATAAACCCTCTGCAACTACCAATCTATATTCATTAAATTTTGATTGATTGGTCATTACCTTTCTCATAACATTTGCTTGCATAGTGTATTGTTTTGCAATTTTCATTCTTTCATTGTCATCAGAAATGTGATTCATATTACTTGCAGAACCGTAACCACCCAAAAATTTAGCCATGGTAACACCAATTGCTAATTTTGTTTTATTAGTAATTTTGGATTGAAATTCAGGATTATATTCATTTGCAACTTGAAATATAGCCATTATACAACTCTCTTTGTAATATCACTATTCGGTAAAGTTTTAGAACCACGAATTGGGGTAGTGCCTTTATTTACTACACGACCATATCCGTATGGCGGCACTGGATTAATATAATCGGATGATAATTTACCTTCCAATATTTGAGCATTAATAAACGTTTCATTTCTAAGAGTATTTGGATCTCTTAATTTTGATCTAATTTCTGGAGTAGTTAATTTGCGTTGGCTAATATTATCGTATGGTCTGGATTTATCTACAGTATCTAACATTTCACCACCATAATCAATATTTACATCACGGATACCTCTATCACCTTCATACAAATATGAGAGTGCTTCGGCTTCATCAACTCTTGTTACTGCAGTTGTTGAATTTGTGCCTCCTTGTACTCGTGTTGTGGCATCAACCGCAATATCAGCAGTGGTATCAGTTGCAGCTGTATAACCAGGAGATGATCCAACGTCACCATGGAAATCACCATATGATTGACTATGTGCAGTATCAGCATTAATTGCTTGTGTTGCAGTCCCTTGTAAATCTCCATATACAACAGGTATATTCATGTGCCCGGTTGTTACTTGTGTAACGTTATAAATTGTAGGAACTGTTACTGTATCCCCAATATCTACTGAATGACCTGTGTACATATTATAATTGTGCATAATAATATTATCACCCCCAATAACACCCTCATCACCTACAGCCGTTAAATCATCTGCTAATATATTTACATTAACGGATGAAATTAGGATTTCATCTGCAGCGGTCATACGAAGAGAACTAACATTCGATCCATCATCCGGATCAATATAACCAACAAACAAATTGTGATCACCTTGTGTATAATTATTATTTTCACCTTTTACAACAGAAGTGTTATCTCCTAGTGTGGTTGATGATGTATTTTTACCGACAAACTGTGATTTACTTTTTGTGATAGTTGTTTCATGAGAATTTGCAACAGTTTGTTTATAACTACCCTTAATATTTTCAATGTTATCACCACCTGTTGTGACATTAAAATCGCCTCCAACATTTAAATCAAAATTACCATTTACGGTTAATTTTAAATTACCGTGATATACAATTTCCCCATCACCTTCAACAATTACTTTTTGATCTCCACCAGTAATGTGAACTGTATTATTAGTTGAACTTACAATAACAGTACCGTCTGCGCGCATTTCAACACCAGCACCAGTACGGTGTTTAAATAATATTCTTTCTGCACCAGGAGTATCATCAATTTCAGTTACGTGACCAGAAACTGTTTCCCTCACTTGATTTAAAGGATACTGTGTATCTGCTGGCGGTTGTAATCCTAGATTAAGCGCAATGTCTCCACCACCAATATACAAATCATTTTGCTGTATGTTTCTTGCAGCAAAATTTGTAGATTGTTTATTATAATATTTTACTTTAGGAAATTCATTTCGTGGATCTTTAAATCCATCTTCTAAATTTTGTCCTAAATCATCTTCGTTTTCAGCCATTACTTATTCCACGATTTTGTAACTGGATTATATGTATATCCAGCATCTATTGCTTTTTGTCTAAATCCCTGTGCTGAATTTAATGCACTTGTTAAGGATGATTCTGTTGAGTTTGCAGCATTACTAAATCCACCTAATAATCCTGTACCAATTTTCATGGCCTCACCAATTATACCATCCTTTTGTCTTAGTGCATTACTTGCATTGGAAATTGCATTATTATAATCTGTGGATATTTGTGCAGCATCAATATCTTTTTTAAGTCCTGTTAGATTATCTATATTTGCAATATCAGATGCTTTTTTATTAAGGTCTGCAATACTTGGTACTTCACTAGGATCGATAGATGGTGTAACTACTGTAGCAGGTTTTTTCTCAACTTTTTCTTCTGCAGTATATGGTTCATACAATTCATAATCTTCATCATCGTAAATATTTTCCTTACCAAATTTACTCTTTACATATTCAGCTGCATCAAATCCTGGATTAGGAGTTTTTTCTTTATTAATTTTATCTAAGGATACTACAGAACCTCCTGGGAAAACTTTAAGAAATGTGTCAGTAATTAAATCAAATGCTTTCCACTGTTCTGTAGATATTGATTTAATACTCATATATGATCTCCATTTTGGATTTTCAAATGGTTCTGTTGAACCGGCCCAAAATGCTACACTGATTACACCTTTTGTCCATTTTGTATCTTCGGTTTTTGCAATAGGTTTTGCTAAAGGTCTACCTCTAAAAACTTTACCATTTCTCAAAATGATATAATGTTCTTGGACACCTAAATCAATCGAATTAATGATACCGGAAAATTGTTGAAAAAATCCACTGGAACCTGTACCAAATGCACCACTAAATTGATCTAGTGCTTGTTGATCTCTTTTCTTTATAAGATCACTATAATTTTCTAAAGTACCATTGAAATTTATAGGAAATTCTAGCCAAGAAGTTACTACAGTTGTTAATTCTCTATTACACTTTTTTAATTCTAATTCTAATTCTTCTGCTGTATCAACTGGCTCATACTTGTAACTTTTTGTTCCAAATTTCTTTCCGTTTTCAATTGCATCAAATGGTGTATCAGAATTACTAACAGAATTACCTATGGCACTTTTGCTTACCGTATTTTTAATATTTGTTGTTCCATCAACATTTACAATGTTTGGATTTGTTTTTTGTCCCGTAACAGGATCTATTATTTCTGTTGTTTTATCTTTTAATTCTTCACCAACAGTTTTAAATGATTCACCACCAGAAACTGCAGAAGCAATGGTTGCAAATAAATTTCCAAATTTTCCACCAAGTGAACCAAATGGATCAATATTAGATGCAATAGGATTATTTAATTTTCTATTATTTTCAGCAACTGTTTTCTTTACTTCTTTTGATAATTCTGCTTTTTGATCTTTATCGATTGCATTTACAACAAGATTAGGTTGTGATGATGTTTCTGATGAAACACTTTTGATTTGACTATCTTGTGCTTTCATTACACCTTTTAATACAGATTTAAATGCAGCAGGACTACCTTGTACTAATGCAATTTTTAATTGACCATTCCCAGATGATTTCCCAGTTATTGCGCTTTGTGATGCAGTTTTTGTATTAGTGGTCTCAATTTTTACTGGTCCATCATTAGTTAATTTTGTCATTATAGGACCATCACTTACTGTTTGTCCCTCAATAACACTTCCATTTAAGGACTTAAAGCCACCCTTTGTAACACCCTCATCAAGTATTGTTACTGCTTGCACTGCAGCATGATCTGCTTGTAATTTTTCTCCAGCACTAATATAACCAGACTGATATAAACTATTTGTAAATTGGCTGGTAAAAGCCAACATTTCATTTTTATCGATCATACTTCAAATCCTTCTAATAATCCCTTTGCAGTAGATTTTCTTTTGGCTATTGTTCCAGTTCCAGTTTTAGGTTTTTCATATTTTCTTGCAAACACCTCTGCTGCTTCTTCTGCATCTTTTGAATTTTGCAATGGTTTTAAACCAAAATCTTCTGGCACAACAAATAATTCATAATTGATAAAAAGCAATTGTGCATATAAACTATCTGA
>Ga0070749_10000888_pt1 | contig 20296 bp, 3 predicted proteins | sample VirMetDEL_Nov_18_FD_75180 | JGI IMG/M metagenome (GOLD analysis project Ga0070749, IMG submission 75180) | Aqueous microbial communities from the Delaware River and Bay under freshwater to marine salinity gradient to study organic matter... | ecosystem: Environmental > Aquatic > Marine > Coastal...
ATTTAGAACTAAAGGTAAACAAAACTTAGAGTTAGCAGATGCTAGCCAAGCTTATATTGGATCTGGAGACTTGTTTGCACAAGAGCCAGATGAGTTTGTACAATCCTCTGAAGGTTATCTAGGAAACTATAACCTAATGTCTTCATTGGTTACAAAAGATGGATACATCTTCGTGTCTAGAAAAACCAGAAAGATATTCTTAGTAGGACAAAAAGTTACAGACCTTTCTGAATTAGGGTTAGATGCTTGGGGAAGAGAAAACATTCCTTTTGTGTTAGAAAACTATGGAATAAACTTAGATGGGTTAGATTTTAACTTAGATGCCCCAACAGGCAACTTTGGATTTATAACTACTTACGATCCATTATTCAAAAGAACTATTATTACAAAGCATGAACTAGTTCCTACAGATAAATTCTTAACAGAATGGGATTTAGGTAAAGTGCAATTTGATCAAGCTAATAATCAGTTTGTTAATGGAACTGTAAATCCACCAACAGGTCACCCAATAGTTATAGAAGAGGGAATCTGGTTTAAAAAATCTGGCTGGACAATATCTCTTTCAAATGACTTTTCTGTATGGGCAAGTAGACACTCGTACATTCCACCGTTGTATGCTTTTAACTCTAAATACTTCTATAGCTTTGATCCAGAAAATCCTTCAAACTTCTTTATTCATAATTATCCTGGTGCCCCTGGCAGCTTTTATAATAACATATATAATTTTGAATTTGAATTTATATTTACTGGAGAAACTACTACATCCACTACTGGTGCAGTATCGACGACTAAAGCATTAAACAAGATATTTACATCTCTATCTTTTGTATCAGATACAGTTAAGAAAGATAGAGAAACTCTACCACAGATAAAACAACAGTTTGACACTGGGTTTACAAGTTTCTATGTGTACAATACAAATCAAATCTCAAAAGAAGTTGACTTGGTGTATCTTAAAAATGTAAGAAGAGTAGATCATTCATGGGTTACTAATGACTTTAGAGATCAATCTAAAATCATATTTAACACAACAATGGCTCAAAACCAAATCAATGTTCAAGGAGATTTTTATCAAGGAACTTATGCTCCTACAAACACTGAGTTTATGTTCAGTGAAGAAGGAGTAATAAACCCTGACTATTTAGATTTGAGTAAACCTTGGTATGAGCAAAGAAAATTTGTGGATAAATTTCTAGCAATTAGATTAATTTCTAACAATCAGGCTGGAAATTTAATAAATTTGTATACAGCTAAAGCTGCTTACAGAACATCTAATAGATAATAAACTATGGCTAAGAAACTAAAGAAAATAGGAAAGGTTAAGAAATTCGTCCAAGGTGGATACAACATGGGCACTGTTTCTCAAATGAAACAAAATCCTTACTATTTAGATAAGACTAGTTCTGAAGCAGCTCAAACTGAATTTGAATCTACACAACGTGATTTACAGAAAGCTGGTAAAGAAGCTCAATTAATTGCAGCTCAAAATGAGCAAAAACGTAGAGCAGATGAAAGAAAGTTCTTATCAGAATCTGGCCAAGATTTAATTAAAGCTGCAGGTAAAGACTTGTTAACTGCCACACAAACAGGACCAGTAAACCCTACTATTGTTAATACCGGAATTGTAAACCCAGTTACTGGACAGCCTTTTAACATGTCTTTTGGTAAAACTACTGGTGGAACTCAAGGAGTAGAATTCAGTAAGTTTGCAACAGGAGAGGGAGCAGGGGTAGTTGGGGAAACAGCAAAGACAGGGTTAAGAGGAGCAGAAATGTCAAACTTAGCTACTGCAGGAATTGGAGCAGGATTAACCGGAGTAGGAATATTAACAGAAAGATTAACTGATGATAAATCAGATTTTACTACTTCTCAGACAGAAAATACTGGTAATTTATTTGCAGAAACAACTAAAGGAGCAGGGTCAGGATTTGTTACTGGAGCTACATTAGGTTCAATAATACCAGGAGTTGGTAATGTTGTAGGTGGGACAATAGGTGGAATTATCGGAGCTGGAGCTGGATTTGTTAAAGGAAGAAGAGAGAATAGAGAGGCAAAAGATCTTTCAGAAGAATTACTTGCTGACCAAGCTGCACGTCGTAATGCATTTCAAAATGCTTATGTACAATCTAGATTAACTGGTATAGATACGGGATTTGGATTAAAATCTTCTACAAATATGAACAATCAATTTACAAATTCATATATGGCTAAGAAAGGTGGATTTAAAAAACTTCCTGGAGGAGTGGAAATAGATCTACCAGGAGGAGCTAAAAAGTATATAGGTAATACACATGCAGAAGGTGGTATTATGGAGAGCTCTAAAGTTGAAGTTGAAAATAACGAAACTAAAGATAAAATAGAAATGGCTAAAGGTGGAAAAGTAGATTACTTCTTCTCTGAGTATTTAAAACTTGGTAATAAGTCTTTTGCAAAAAGACATGAAGATATGGTAAAGTCAGGAGCTTCTCAAGAGCAAATTCAAGCATTAGCTAGAAAGCAAGAAGAAGTTGCTGGACGTAACCCTAAACAAGTTGCTATGTATGGAGGAGTTCGTAAGTATGCAGAAGGAGGAGTAGGTCCCTGTCCTGAAGGATACATAATGGATGAGTTTGGGAATTGCATACCAATTGAAGAACAAACTCAATCAAGTACTTTTACACAACCTGCAAAAGAAGAGCCTAAAAAATATACAGAACCTACATTGTATTATAATCCTAATACTAAAGAATATATTTATCGTGATGAGACTGGCAAAGAGTTAATGAAGGGACTTGATCAAAATAGACTGACAAATCAAATGGATGCTCTAAGACCTGGAGCTACTGGATTTGATAAACAATTAGCAGCTATAGAAAATAGAGAATACGGTGCAACTTCTAACAATAATACTAAAGTAACTGAAGGTTCTTCACAGCCAGTATTAAGTGCAGAAGGATTAGCTCCTAATCGTAAGTTAGAAGGATTAACTTGGATAGATGCCACAAGACGTGACAGTCAAAATAAGTTAAAACGTGCAATGAGTGATTCTTATGAATATGAGAAGCTTAGAAATAGTACAGATGAAGGTATGGATTTTAGTGCTGCTAGAACTGAAACAGAAAAAAGATTAGCAGCTAATATCCCTGAATGGAGACAAAAGGGATTAGGATTAATACAAGAAGAGGAAGAACAAAGTATTATTGACCCAACAAGTCAAACTGGATTAACAATAGGTGATGTTAAAAAGAATGAAATTGCAAAAGGTGGAAATTTAACACAACAGCCTGCAAATCAAACTCAGACGCAAACTAATCAAACTGTTAGTGGTAATGGAGAAACTACTACACAAAATGGTACAGGAACAGTGACTGCTGATGCAGGCACTACTGCAGACCAAACTCAAATAGAAGGATTAAATAAACCTAGATTCTTCATGGGCTTTAGTAGAAAAGTAGATCCAGTTACTGGGGAAGTTACAGTTGATAAAAATAAACCGTTAATAGGAACTGGGGATATGGCTGGCTCTCGTTTAGGTACAACAACTGGAGATGAAAAAGCTTTAGAAGGAGTACTATCAAATAGATACGATATAGCTTGGCAGAATAAAGCTGATAATTTATATGCTAAGAGTGGAGACGTTAATACTGGTAAATTAGCTTATTCTAACTATATTACAGACAGAGATAAAATTGCTGAAAGTAATTGGGGAGAAAAGTTTGGATACTATAAAGGAATGAGTGCAGAGGAGGCAAAAGAAGCTCACAATAAATTTGTATCAGAAGTTAATAACTTATTCTCATCTAAACCTGATGAAATACTTGGTTATTTCCAATATATAGTAGATGGGGGAGATCCAAAAAGTGCTAACTATTTAGGGGAAGATGCTCAGCAAATTAGAAGTAATCTGAAGAAAGAAGGATATATTGATGCTAATGGAAAAGTAATTCCTGGAAAAGAAAGTGCCCTAAGTTCATACTTGCAAAGACAAGCAACTAACAATGCAGTAGGTCCTATTCACAATGCACTTGGAAGTTATACTGCTGAGACTGGAGCTAGTAAAATTAAAATTGAAGAGCCGCCAAAAGAACAAAATAAACCTAACTTAGAGAAAAGAGTAGAGCCATGTCCTCCTGGACAGTATCGTTCTTCTGATGGAAGTTGTAAGCCTATACCTGGAAATCCAAAAAATAGAGATGTTAATGCTACAATGTTGGCTGGATTAGGGCAGTTAATACCTGCAGGATATGCTATGTTTAACCCTTATAAAATAGGGGCTGGTGTTCAAGGTACTGCAGCTATTCAAGGGGCATTACTTCCAAGAATGAATATGAACCAGGAAAGAGCTTCTGCTATTGACACTAACGTTGCTATGACTAATGCTATTAGAAACACTAATACAGGTCCTGGTGGATTGGCAATGATGCTAGCTAGTAATAGAAAGTTAGATGAGCAGATGCTTAAAATTGCTAAACAAGAGCAAGATGCTAATAAAGAATTAGCTGGAAAAGAAGCTCAGTTAGGACAAGCTGCTAGCCAGTTTAATGCAGAGAATGAATTAAAACGTCAAATGTTTAATACTGATTTTAAGCAAAAAGAACGTCAGTACAAACGTGAAGAGTTCATGGGGGCATTAGATACTGCTATGAGGAACATTGCAGGTATTGTAAAAGACGATAGAGCATTTAAATCTCAAGAACGTCTTGCTAAAGCTTTAGATGAAACTGGCTCTTACGATCGTTTTACTATTCTAGAACAACTTCAAAAAGAAGCTAAAAGAAAAAATTCCCCATATGCAGGAATGAGTGAATCTGAACTTAGAAGAATAGCTGCAGCAATAGGTAGAGAGATTAATCCAGAAGGATATGTATCTGCAACAGAATATGCTAGCTTAAAATCTGAGAATGAAAAACTGAAAAAAGACAAAGAAGAATCTGGAAAAGCTAAATACGGTGGAGCTAGGCAATATGTATCTAGATTAGGACAGCTTAACAATGTAAGAAGCACAAAACCAAAATTTAATATTTAAGAGTATGCCGTATAAATTTGGAGAATACGTAAGTACATATGTAGATCCACAATCAGTAAAAATTTCTGAGACACTCAGAAATAGATTTATAGAAAACTTTCAAGCAAATGATCAACTTGCACTAGCAATTGATCAAATGCAGGCTGCTTTACCATTTGAAAATGATGTACTTAAAAAGCAAGAGCTACAAAGACGTATTGAGAATGATTTAACTCTACTTGCTGAAAGAGGAGATTATGAAAATTTAGGTATGCCTATACATAAAACGGCTAAAGATTTTTCAAAAGAATATGCTCCTATACAAGAGAATTACAAAAGATATTCACAATATGTAAATGATTTTAACGAAGCTTTAAAGAAAGGTGACTATAATCCTGAACAGCAGAAGTATCTTTCTCAATATATGTTAAAAACTGCTAATGGTCCATACAAAGGATTTGAGATAGATCCAGAAACTGGTAGAGTAAAAGAAGGATCATTATTTACTGGTCCTACTATTTATAAAGATCCAAAGATTATGGATCGAGTAACTGAACGTCTTAAGATATTGCACGAACAAAAAACTGGTAGCACCGTCCAAAGAGTAGGACAAGGACCAGATGGAAGTTTAGTTATTGAATCTGGTGGTACTACTAGTCAGATTCCACAATCAGAAGTTGATAAAGTAATACAAGCTGTAATGGCTGAATCAGATGTAAAAGCTTACGTTGACCAACTATCTGATATGAAAACGTATTCTTTTCAAGCAAATGGTCAATTGCCACAGGTATTCGAAGCTCAAGTAAAAGGATATACAGGGATGTTAACTGAACTTAATAATACTTTAAATTCTGGAGGGTTATCAAGTAGCCAAAGAGCTCAAGTAAAAGCACAAATAACTGCTGTAACACAAGAATTAAATAGTCTTAAAGAAGCTTCTCAAGATGAGAATTTAATGTATGCTCATATTCAAGGTAAGATAAAAGATGAGATATGGAAACCTATAAAGGAATACGCTAGCCTTAAGGGAGGAATTTATGAGCAAACTTCTACATATAAAGAGAGCTACGATGCTTTATGGTTAGATGACTATAAACGTCAAAAAGATTTTGAAGAAAAGTATGGAACTCCTATGGAGGAAATGTCAGAAGTTAATGCTACTATTTATGGTAAAACAATAGAGGAGCAAATGAAAGTAGCTGGAGATAAAGACAGAATGGCTCAAGAGCTTGAGCAAAAAGCTGGAGATCTGAATAATGGACTTTCTACAACTGTTAGACAATCAATGCTTGCTCAAGCACAAAATCTTAGAACAGAGGCAGGGTTAATAAATCAAAACATTAAGAAAGCTGGGGATTTAGCATTTAATGTAAATGATTTGCAAAAAACAGATAGCATGATTATGGATGTAATAAAAGATTTATATCCAGGCAAATCTGCAGGAGAATATGGGTTAATATTAAAGAGAGTTTTTGATAACCCTAATGATCAAGACTTTAAAGATTTTAAACAAAAATTTGATTCTTGGCATGGATTCGAAGCTTTTGATAAATATGCCATAGAAAAATATGATGGTAAAGCTTCTGACTATCACGTAAGACAAAAACAAGTTTTTGGTGTAACAGTTGGGCTTGGAGTAGATTTTTCTCCTGTATTAGCATCTATTAACTCTAAATTTTCAAGTGTTAATGAAGGAGTTAATAGCAAACTTGCAGAGGTTAAACTTGCAACTCCATTAATATCTGGGGTATTGCCAGGAAGAACTGATCAAGAAAGTAGAATAGTTACCCAAGCTGCTGATACTTATTTTAAAGATAGAGGGTTAAATGCTAATTTAACAGTAATAGATACTGAGACTGGAGAGACAAAGACAGGTGCAGAGTTAGACCAGTTTACTACAAAGCATTATGCTTATAATATACATACAGGAAACTGGCACTTAACTATGGAAGGTAAGGGTAGTGAAGGAGTACAAACAAGGAAAACAGTTATACTATCTGGAGAGCAGGTAGGAAATGATGTATTAAGAGCTTGGCAAAATTCTCCTAGTACAAAATTCTCAAATTTAATTACTAGACACGACACAGGTGTTAAAGGGGAGACTAGAGAGTTTGGTGTTAATCAATTAGATTCAAGTGGAAATAGAACTGGTAAACAGATTACAGTAAAAGTAGAATCACAGGGTGCAGGTCAACAACCATTAATTCAATTCTATGACCCTACTATAAATGTAGATGCAGCCATACAAGATAGAGTTAGTGATTGGAAAAAGAAGAATGGTAATAAAGAAATTTCAGAATCTGAATATTCAAAAATAAAAAAAGAGGTGGAATCTAAAGTTTACTCACCCAAAATGTACTCAACTGAACAGCAGGTTAGAGAAATTACAGGTGTTGATTCAAAAACAGGTTTACCTCTCTTTGAATTTTAATTTTAGTATATTTGTAAAATGGCAGAAGAATCTACAAGCTTTATAAGTAATTTTACTGGGCTCCCAAAAGAAAACATTAAGGTAGAATCTCCAATGGGGGAAGATCCTGGTAAAAGTTTTATAAGTAATTTTACAGGTAAAGATGTAAGAATAGATACTGGTGGACCAGTAGATCCTTTTGTACAGGCTACTAAAGTACAGAATGTATCTGGCATATATACAGACCCATTAGAAAGCTACCGTGAATACGGAGTTCCATTAAGTCCATTTGCAGATTGGAATGAAGAAAGAGCTCAAAGACAAACTACATGGGAGAAGTGGACAAATGGATTAACTAAAGCTGGTATTACTACATTAGGGGCTATATATGAAAATACAATTGGTGTATTTGCAGGTCTTGGCTCTTTAGCTACTGGTGGAGAGTACTACGATAACTTTGTTGGAAGACAGGTAGATTCTGTTAATGATTGGGCACAAGAAAATATGCCTAACTATTATACTCAAGCTGAAATAAACGGCAGTATTTTAGAAAATATGGGAACTGCTAACTTCTGGGCAGATAAAGTAGCTAACGGTGTAGGTTATACACTTGGATCTATTGCTACTATGTTTTTAGGTACAGGAGAATTAGGATTAGCAGGTAAAGCTATAGGTGGAGTGGCTAAAGCTGCAAGCACAGCTGGTAAAGCTGTTGGTATAGGTGGTAAAGCAATATCTGTTTTAGATGATGCTGCTTTATTAGGTAGTAAACAGCTTGCTTTATATAAAGCAGGTAAAGCTGTAGAAACTGGAGCTAAATTAGAAAAATTAGCATCAATGGCTAGATTATCTACAGCTAGTCAGAGATTAGCTGTTGCTACACAGATGTCATTAGCAGAGTCTTCTGTTGAAGCTCGTGAGACTAGAAAAAGATTTATAGAAGAACAAGTTGCTAAATGGGAAGAAGAAAACCCAGGACAAACCATGTCATCTGAACTAATGGCTGATATAGAAGAGTCAGCTGATGCTGCTGGTAATGTTGCATTTGCTATTAATCTTCCAATACTTGCAACCACAAATATTATTATGTTTGGAAAGATGTTCAAAGGTGCTGCTGTTGGAGAAAGATTAGCCTATAGAACTGTAAGAAATGCAGAAGGAAAACTTGTAGAAGCCGGGATGGATGGAAAACTAGCTACAGCTTGGACAAAATCTAAAAGAATACTTGGGAAGCCTGTTCAAAATATGCTTACCGAAGGTTTTCAAGAAGGGTCTCAATTTGCAGCTTCTGAGTTTTCTCGTAGTTATTATGGGGATAAATTTTACGACGGTGTTGGAGATATGTCTAAATCTTTAAGTGAATCTTTAAGTAGAACATTTGGAACAAAAGAAGGTTTAGAGAATATAGTAATTGGGGCAATAGTAGGTGGAGGAACAGGAGCAGTAAGTCGTATTGCAGGAGTTGATCGTAAACTTGCTAAAGCTCGTACAGAAAATACTGCAAAAATAATAGACTATGTTAATAGAGGGGGATTAACAAAAGTTATTGAGAATATGGAAAGCAATGAATATAACATTGCACTAGTAAACTATATTGAAGAAAATAATAAAATACTAGAATCAGAAGAGTCTACTCCTGTACAAAAAGCTATTGCTAAGCAAAGAGCAGAGAGAGCTCGTACACAATTAATTAGATCTGAAGTTGCTAGATTAGATAAAATTGGAGCAACAGATTATTTAATGGAACAACTTGATGATGCAGCCTCTATGCCTGAGGATGAATTTAAAAAAGCTTTTGGGTATAGAATGAACTCTACATTAAAGTTTCAGACTGGTAAAACTCAAGCTGAGTTAGTAGAAGATGTTAAGAAAAAAGCTGAACTATCTTTAAAAAGATCTAAACAAGTACAAGATATATTAGCTAAGTATCAACCTAAGAATACTCTTCTCCCAAAGTTAATAGCTTCTTTTCAGAATGAAGAAACTAAGAATAACAAAGACTTACAAAGGTTAGTTGTAAATCAATATGCAAATATGCTTCATGGAGGCTTAATGGATATCGATGTTATAGACGAGCAGATAGATGATATTTACGATCACTTAGTATCAGTATCTCCAGCTTTAGGTCAAATATCTAAAGAGGACTTTGCATATAAAATTAAAGTAGGTGAAGTAAGTATAACTCCAGAAGGTAATTTAAAGTTCATGACTAGAACTACAAATGACCCTACTCAAAAATTATATGATAAACTTAATGAAATCTTCCAAGCTAAATACTCACTTAATCCTGCTGATGCAGAAGATTTTCAAAACGCTGCAAATGAGTTAGCAAGATTAGTTGGAAGACGTGAAAAATTAAATCAAGCTTTTGACAACATACGTCGTAATCCAGAAGAAATGGATTTGTACATAGAAGCAGAATACTTACGTAGAAAAGCAGACGAAGATAAAGCTAATGCAGATAGAGCTGCTCAAGCTATTGAAAATGCAGAAACTGCTGACGAACTTAGAGAAGTTATGCCTGAAGATGCTCCAGAAGAACTAGTAGCTCAGGCTGAAGCTAAAATAGAAGAGTTAGAGCAATTAGAAAAAGAAGAAGTAGCTAAGTTTAGCACTATGAGTGATGCTCAGATAGATGCTATAGATGAAGATACCTTGCCCCCTATAGCTTTATCGGCACTAGCTAAGGAGAAAGATAAAAGAGAGAAGAAAAGAATAGCTGAAAAAACACTTGATAATCAACCAGGCCAGCTACAACGTAGAACTGAATTCACACCAACAGCATCTTTCGAAGAAGCTCAACAAGAATTATCAGATGCAGAAGCAGCAGCTTTAGGTGATATATCAGTATCTAGTGGTGGATTTATGTTTACTATAGGTGGAAGAACTTATTTAAATTTAAATGAAGATCCTACAGATGCAATAATTTATGACTCTATGGGAAATAGAGTTGGAATAAGATTAACTGACGCTGCAACTAGTAATGAGATTACTTGGATGTTAGACGATCAAAATGAAAATGACTCTGCTGTTGCTGATACACTAACATATGCTATTTTACTACAAGCATCTTCTATACGTTCTGATGAGAACCAAAAAAACTTATCAGCCTCGGAAGCAAAAGCTATTGCTCAATTCCGTGGAGAAGTTATTGCAGAAGATGTAACTCAAAAGCATAGAGAAGAACTTGAAGCACAGAGAGATACATTAAAAGGGAAAGACAAAAAACTAGAGATACCATCTATAGAAGATCCAGAAGCTTTAACACAAGCTGAAGCAGAGTTTGAAAAGATAGTAGCTTTATCAGATATTGGGAAGACAGCTGGATTAACTGATGGACAAATACGTGCTCAGATTGAAGTAATTAAGCAAGACTTAATAGAGATAGAAGAGATATTAGAAGCTGAAAGACAATTGGCAATGGAGGCTGGATTCACTAAAGAAGAGTTCAATAAAGATGGTCAAGTTAAAACTTTAAATGCTATTAAGAAATCTCACAAAGCTTTACTTACTAAAAAGATTAAAGAGTTAGCTGCTAGAAAAAAGAAAGCTATAACAGAACAATCTACAGACAATGTCGAAGAAGTAATTGAAGCAGAGATTGAACAAACTCCTACAGAAGAAGAGGTAGATGAGATTACAAAAGGAGAGAAGTCTAAAATATCTAGACTTCAAGATGAGATAGCTCAACTGAAAGTAGTAGCAGCAGAACTTAAAAAGATTGTTGATGGTGTATACCCTGGTCAAGATGTAGAGGCTGCTAAAAAAGAGTTAAGAAATACTCAAAATAAAATTAAAAGAAGAGAGGAGAATATACGTAAGTCTAACGAACTAATACAAAGAATAAATGAAGAACGACAACTTGAGAAATTACGTCAAAACGGTGACGTTACCGAAGGAGCTGGCACAGCTGCTGAAGGGCAAGAGCCTCAAACAACGAATATCGATCCTAGAGAAGGATCTACGGCAGAAGGGTTGGATGGCACAACCACAGAGCAAGAGCTAGAAGAAATTCGTAGACAAAGAGAGGAGCTTGAAAAGATTGACAGAACTATGGACAATCCAGAAGATGGTCCTACCGATGTAGAAGAAAATCCTTTCATTGAAACAGTAGTAGTATCTGAAGGAAACATAGATGCTCCACTTGTAAAAGGGGAAGTTAAATCTAGTCCAGACTTTACAGAACAAATTGTAGATGATAATGGTAATACATCATCTGTAATGTTAGGCCAACAAGTTGAAGGAGATACAGTTATGTTATTCCCTGAGATGCTTACTGATAATTCTGTTATCCCTACAGGTACAGTTGTAACATTTGAAGTAAATGAGACTACTGACTGGTGGAACTCTGAAGATCCTAGATCTAGTAATAACAAAAAAGATCTTACAGAAGATAGATATTGGGAACAAGTCCCTATCTATATTGTAGCAGTAGTTAATGGCAATCCAGAAAAAATTGGAATGCTTGCTGCATATAATGGAACCACAGGAAGTTCTAGGCAAGAAATCTACAATCTATTTAAGAAAGGTCTAACTCCTACTGCTACAATAAATAAGAAATTATTCAACTCTACTAACGTTGTAAATGCTCGTACAGAATCTGTTGTAGATCAGAATGGAAATATTATTCCAGGAGATATATTCTTCTATCCTGCATCTCAATTAGTTAAACCTAATCAAACTCCTACTATTGCAGTAGTTAGAATAAAAGATAACATCCGAGTTCTTGTAGATCAAAATGGTAATGAACTTCCTTTTGAAGCAGGTAATTTAGCTCTAGGTCAAGTTGCAATGGTTGTAGAAGATCCAAATGGAAACCCTGCAATTATAGTAGCTTCTACAAAAGACATGACTGAGGAAGGTAGAACTATTGCTGTAAATCACATTATAAAAGAATCTCCAGAAGCTAGTTTGTTTGGGGAGATTGTAGGTCTTAATGAACTTCCTGCAGATGTTCCAAGTGAAGATGCTGCAATAGAATACTCAGAAACAGAAGACCCTACACAGTTTGACTTTGAGAAGTTTATGAGCATGGCTGCTCTTACAGATGGACGAATATTATTTACATTCTACTCTAAGAGTGCTAAAAAACTTGTGAGAATAAATGAAGAAGAATTAAAGAAAGCTTTACTTGGGCAATCATTTATATTTTCATTCTCAGAAGCAGCAAAAAACGAAAGAGGATGGAATACATTAGTAACAGTTCAAGAAGATAAAACATTATATCCTGCAATAGCTCCAAATCTTAAACAAGAGTTCTTGGATATAATAATGCAGAAGAAATTCCAAGTTAGTATTGGTCGTATGATGAACACTGAAGTTTACGTAAGTCCTATAACTGGAATAGAATACCCATCATATTTTGACTACTTAACAAGTACACAAGAGTTTGAAGGTAAAGAAAGAACTGAAGGAAAAGGGGCTAATGTAATTTTAGCAACTGACTCTCCAGGGAATGCTTACAACTCTCCATTCTATGATATTGGAATTGAGTTCTCTAGACTAATGGCTATGAATGGTGGAGCAGCAACTCAAGCTGAGATAGAAACTAATAGAGCTAGTAAATCTTTAGATAGTATTGATTCAAAAGCTCCACAGCAAGCTCCTCAACCTACTCAGCAATCCTCTCCTACAACTGATAAAAAAGCTGATATAGAAAAAACATTATACGGTACAATATCTGGTAGTATTCCCCTCTCTGAAGCATTACCTAATGGTGTTTATATAGACTTAGGTAATGGTCTTTTTGCATATGCAGATAAAAACGAAAAGATTGCTGCTATTGTAGATAAGAATAATAACTATCTGGTTAGTAAATCATTTTGGAACCCGAATAAAAATGCTTGGCAACTTCCCAATCAGGCTAATTTAAAAGATGATGCTAAGAGGTTAGGTATAGATGAAGCCGTGTATATTAAAAAGTATCAAGATGCTGTTGATAGTTTGAATGCTAAAGCTTTTTATGGACCAGGTTCTTTATCTCAAAGTACTACAACTCCAGCAGTTCAGCCTCAAGCTCCTGTATCTGCTCCAATGCAAACTGCTAGTCAAGTAAATGTTGAAGAATGGGATGCAGATTTATTTGGTGCTGCTCCTGTAGTTGAACAAAAACCCGTATCTTCGAGTACTGAATTACCAGCCTTCCTTGCTAACTATGCAGTAACTCCTGAACAAAATGCTCAGTTAAGAGCAGAGCATCAGGCAGATATGCAAAAAGAGATGCAAGGACTTAACCCAAATGGAACTCCTATGCAGGATTTAAGAGACTTACTTGATTGTTAAAAATAAATTTAAACTAAAATGTCATTTTGTCCAAACACAAACTCTAAAGAATGGAAAGACCTTGTAGGTGCTCAAGGTGAAACTGTAGCATATGTTCTATGGGATAGATATAAAGGGAATGTTCCTTCAATGTTTTATGTGCAAACTGCTCCTCAACAAATCCAAATTAAACACGGAGTAGAAGAACTATTTGATTCTAATCCTGAGTTAGCTAATCAAGTATATGAAGCTTTAGGATTTAATAATGAAAAAATATCTAAATTTCCTATATTAAATAAGGAAGTAGCAATTAATACTTTAAAACAAAGAGTAAAAGAATTAGAAAAAGAATTATTACTGGCTTTTGAAGGTAAAGGTAAAAGAAATGAATTTTGGATAAATGAAGATATTAGAACTTGGGAGAAAATTATAAAAACTCTTGAAAATAATGATAACGTAAATGTTACAAATGTTTTTAATAATCAAAATTTAGGAAAAGATTTATCTGATAAAAAAGGAGTAGAAGTATTTGAATTAGAAACAAATAATGTTTTAAAAGTTGGAGTTCTTTTTGAAAAAACAGTTGATGTAATTAATGCAGGTAAAAAAGTAAATTCTCCAAGAATACATCCTTTTACTGAGTTTCATTGGTATAAAAATGAATTTGCAGCAGTAGCTACTAAAGCAAAGGGTGTTCCTTTAAAAAGAGGGGAAAAACTTATATTAACAGACATAGAAAAAAATAATTTGTATAGTGATTTAGCACAAATTGAAAATGCAGGTTTAACTATTGATATATCTAAGCATAATAACTTTTATTATAATAAAGGAGAAGGTATTCATTTTATTGATTTAGGTGCTGAAACTGTTACGGCAAATGAAAAAAATAATAATTTCTTTTTAGACAACTTCTTTGAAAATACTTCTTCTGCTGAATATAGAAAATTTAAAGAGACTTTTAAACCGCTTAACCAAATAACCCCCCAACAAAAACAACAAGCTCAACAACTATATTCTCAATATCTTGATACTATATTTCCTAGTAGTAAAGTAAAGAGCATTCTTTATCATTATGGTCGAGTAGGAAAAACTAAAAAGTTTTCTAAAGAGTTTTTTGGGACTGGTGATGGTACTAATGCAAGTGGTGAAGGCTTTTATTTTGCTAATAGTTTTGGGACTATTATGTCAGGGGGACTTGGGACAGATTACTTTTATGAGAATCCCTCAATGAGAGAAGCTGTTTTATCTGCTATACAAGATGATGTATTAACGTTAGCCGTAGTGGATATAAAAAATCCTTCTAAAAGAGATAGAGTTGGTAAAGAAACTGATGCTATATTAAATTTAACTGAAGGGACTGCGATTGGAGAATATGTAGTATTTGAACCAGAGCAGATTCACGTACTAGGAAATAAAGAGGATATAGAAGGATTTCAAAAGTTTGTAAATAGCAATAAAGCATTTAGAACTAGTGCACAAGTATCATCTGGACAAACAATTAATACTCAACAAGCAAAGTCTTGGTTAGCAGAAAGATTTGGAGAAGATGCTGTAAATATCTTTGAGACTGCACAATCTATTGGAGATGAAACTGTTCATGGATATGTAGAGAATGGATTGATGCATTTGTGGTCTGCAGCTGAAGTTGGAACAGAGTACCACGAAGCTTATCACTTAGTATTTAGAACAATGCTTAGTGAATCACAACGTGAAGGATTGTATGCAGAGGCTGAAAAGACATTTGGAAAACCTACTGCATCAGAGCTTGCTGCTCTTAAAAAACAATTCCCAGACATGGATTCTAAAGAACTTTATAAGCTTGCTTTAGAAGAGAAGATGTCTGAAGAGTTTAGAGAGTATGTTCTTACAGATCAAGATACTGAAAAAAGTTTACCTGGAAAAATTGGTAAGTTCTTTAGAGACCTATGGAACTTTATAAAGGCAATGTTCAGTGATAGCTTAAGCTTAAAGCAAGTATACTCTTTAATAGAAAGCAACAAGATGAACTCTTCTATTTTTGGTAGAGGAGTATTCAGAAACCCACAGAAATTTACAGGAAATAACAGAGCTAACTTGACTCGTCCTGGAATTATGGGGCCAGAACTTGTTGTTGAAGTTACAGATACTTTGTACACTCATTTTCTAGAACATAAGAAAAGATATAAAGATGATTTTAGCCCTTCACAAACATTAGGAATAGGTGATAATAAAGGTCCTATTGCTAATGCATTCTTACTAAAAATATATTCTAAACCTGATGGTTCTCCGTTAGAAGCTACTAAAGATTTTAAAGGAGCATTAGAAGTGTTGGAGGCAGAAGAAGCCTATACAGCAGATAAAACTAACCCTGCATTAAAGGAAGCTTTAAAACAAGCTCTTGCTAAAAACAATTTAGTATTTGCTTTAAGAGATGACTCTCGTAGAAGAACTGTATTCAAAAACATTTATACAACTTGGGGAGATATCGTACAGCAAAAATCAGGTAACGTTGTTCAAACAGGTTGGAGAACAGCTCTTGAAGAAAGACTTAGAGATGCTGGTATTTATATAACTCCTAAAAATAAATACGATACTAATAACGATGTAGCTGATGATAACGATGATGCAGACTTAGAAGAAATGAATGATGAGTTTGCAATTATCGATGAAGCTGTTGGAAAAATATATGGACAAAGTAGTATGGAGATTAGTCCAGCAAAAAGACTTACCGGTAAGGTAAAAGAATTATTATCAAGTATCAGATCTAATCAGATGAACTCTTTAGGATACTACAGTTTCTTAAATAGAGACGTTGTATTTAAAGAACTACTTGAAATATTTAGTGGAAAGCAAACATACCAAGGTATGGTAAATGCTCTTAAGCAAGAAGTAAAACTTCGTCCACATTTACAGCCTGTATTAGACTTTTTAAATAATAGAAGTGAGTCAGAGAAAGCTATGATGTTTTCAGCATTTGCTTTATCTAATACAGAGTTCTTAATGTTAAAACAAAAGATTGATGACAAAACAAATTATGTAGAAGTCTTCAATCCTAATCGTAAAGACATTCCAACTACTATTGCAGAAAAGTGGAAATTAAATCTTATATCTGATGTTCCTGGAATGACTCTCTACAAAAGAGATATAATTACTAAAGAAGATGGTACAGAGATAGAAGTTCTTACTACTGATAAATTAAAAGTAATGGCTGCTGCCAAAGCTTGGAAAGAAGCTGAGAAGCTAATACCAAAAGTTGGTACTTTCAATGCAGGTAGAATAGACGGTCAAGTTAATCCAATTGTTGAGCATTTGACTCAAGCAATGTGGAGCTTAGGAATGTATGTAGGAAGTAATACAAACATTGGGGATACACAAAGAGTTCTACAAATCATTGCTGAAGAAGGGATTGACGGAAAGAGTGGAGCAGATTCCATTAGAGCAATAAAGACAGAGCTTTTAGGATTTATAAGAAATGTAGGGGACTTTACAAGATCTAAGCAATCAGAGTTAGAGGAGTTTGTAGCAGTTAAACCTACTAATAATAAAGACTTTATATCTGCCAAGAAATCTGTAGCAATCAACTTTGCTAAAATGTTTAAAGGGACAATCCCTATTGCAGGTATTAGCTTTGTGAATGGAAAGGGGAAAGCAATCTATGCTACAAACACTGAGACTCACATGGCTCAGATTGTAAACATATTAAAAGAAAGAACACCAAAATCTGCAGAATTACTTAAAGAGTATTTAAAAGATGAATTCATCAATGTAGGAGGACGTCCTGAGTTTATGAGTGTACTTTTCAAACATTTAAGTGATCCTAAATTCCTAGAAGAATTTGGAGCATATGACTTTGATGCCAGCAAGATGGGCTCAGAGTTCGAGGAGGCATTGGCATATGAAGATTTTTCTGAAGCAGATACCCTTGTAACTCTTATCAATGCTTTTATAAACAATAGAACTGATAGTGAGTATACATACATTGCTGTTCCAATTCAATCTGACCGTGACAAATTCACATTTATAAAAGTTCCAAGACTTAGTAAGAATGCATTTGGGAAGCAGTTCATGTCTCACAAAGATTTGATTAAAGCTCAAATTGTACAAGACTTAGTAAGAGTTGCTCAAGCAAAAGAAGTAGTTAAGAAAGCAAAGAATGGAGAAATAGATTACTCAGAGTTAGAGGAAGGATACCACACTGCTTATGGAAACCCTACAAAACTATTTGAAAATGGAGAGTATGTAGGAAATGCATTTAAAGAAGAATTCTTCCAGTTTAGAGCAAAGACTGAAGATGGAAAATATATTGTAACTGATGAGACTTTGAAAGAAGATCCTAAAGTTAGAGTAAATGGAAGACTACAGATGAGTGATAAAATCATGGACTATGTAAACAAGTCTATGGATGAAGATAGTAAAAAAGTATTTGATGCTCGTTTAGATAGAATGACAAATGAAATGTTAGCTTTCTTTGACAATCAAGCTGCTAAACTTGAAGCTGAATTAAAAGCTTCTGGAAAAGCTGGAGATATAGGAATGTCAGGTGCTATCGGAGTAGACATGAAAGGATTGTTGAAAGGATTTGTAGTTGAGAATGCTATTATGAGAAACGAAATAGTTAAACTATTCCGTGGTAACAGAGCTCTACATAAAAATCAAGAAGACTTCTACAAACGTATGGGTCACTTGACTACTCCTGGAACTAAGATGGCTATGCTCGGTGACGTATCAAAGACTTATGGTATGATGCTAGAGTTCAACGAGATTGCAATGAGAGATGTAAAGTTAAACTTAACTCCAGAGCAAGAGAAAGAAGCAAATGATCAAGCTGATAATATATACACTGGTCTTGTTAAATCTGGAATATCTGAATTAGAAGCTAAACAAATTGCAGATGCTTACCGTCCAGGTAAATACGACTCTACAGATGCTCAAGCTTTCATTAGCTTAGACATGCATCGTTCTATCCAACAGGGTTTAGGAAGATGGGAGATAGAAGATGAAGAAGCTTATAAAGCATATAAGAAAACTGGAAAGTTTGTATACCAACCAGGATTTGTCCCTGATGGAAAACAAGCTGGAGATGCTGTTGTAGTGTTGGGACACAAAGGTTACTTTGAAAAGATGTCTTATAACAATACTACGAAGACATTATCTACAGATTCTCAGAAGAATTCATACTTTGTATTGTTACAAGATTATACAAAGAACTTCCCATTCTTAGAAGATTTACGTCGTAGAATGGAAGCTACTGAAGAATACCAAGGTCAACAACCTGTACATGTTGTAAACTTTGTGTCAGGTAAAAAACTATCTAAAAAAGGGATATACAAACACACTGGAAGACTAGGAGAGTTAGGAGATGCAGTAGTTAATACACATGACTCTAGTGGATTAAGATTCCCTCAATTTATTCCATCCCCAAAAGAAGAGCCTACCAATGCCCTTAATCGTCAAATTAAAAAGAACATGGTGGCAAATGTTGAAGATAGTACTTTATATGAAATTTCTCCTGGAATTTTAAACACACAAATTTCTGGTAAAAATCTTAAAGATTTATATCATGCAGCTATTGAAGAAAAGCTTGCAAGAGATATGGATGGAGTAGAAGAAGAGATGGGATTGAAAGCACTTTACAAAGCAGCTAAAACTAATGATCTTAATAGAATAAATGAAGCTAAGTTAGCTGTACTTAAAAAAGTTAGAGAGAAAGTTTTAAAACAATCTGAAGGAAAAGACTTACACTCTAACTACAAGAAAGCTTTAGATATCGTATTTGATTCTGATGGAACTCCTAGATTTACAGCTCCACTTGATATCCCATTGTACAATAAAAAGTATGAATCTATTATCATGGCTGTTATTAACAATGATGTTTTTAAACAGAAAGTAAAAGGATTCGAAGCTGTACAGGTTACACAACTTGGGGGATCAGAAATAGATGGGTCTGGAGCTCTTAAATTCTTACAGATATCTGAAGATGGGAGGAGAGTAGTGCATGCTGAAATTATGATACGTGAAGACGTAGCTCGTAAGTTTGGAATACAGCCTGGACAATCTCTAGATAGTATCCCAGAAGAACTAAGACGTGTTGTAGGTTATCGTATTCCAAACCAAGATAAAGCATCTGTAGTATTACTTAAGATTGCTAAGATACTTCCTGCCAACTCTGCAAAAGCAGTTGTTGTACCGGGACAACTTGTTAAGTTGATGGGATCTGACTTTGACGTCGATAAAATGAATCTGCTTTTCCCTGAAGTAAAAGTTGATAAGAAAACCGGGGAGATATCCAAAGTAGAAGTAGACTATGCATCAGTTGTAGGTAAGAAAAATCTTTCTAAACTATCAAATGCTCAGATTAATAATATCATCTTAGATTTGATGGAGGCTGTTTACACAAACCCTGCACATTTCAGAGAAGTATTTACTCCACTTGATGACACATCTTTAAATAAGGTTGTTGATGAAATCAAGGGTAAAGTAAAAGAATTAAGTGCTACTCTAGATTGGAGTGACTATAAGACTGAAGCTATCACTGCTCGTCGTAGTACACTTGGAAATAAACTCCGTGGTATCTATGCAAATGCATTAGCTGCACGTAACGTTCTTCAACACGGAAAAGTTAGAGTACACTCAGATTATACTATTAAGATAAATGGAGTAGA
>Ga0070749_10000890_pt1 | contig 20287 bp, 26 predicted proteins | sample VirMetDEL_Nov_18_FD_75180 | JGI IMG/M metagenome (GOLD analysis project Ga0070749, IMG submission 75180) | Aqueous microbial communities from the Delaware River and Bay under freshwater to marine salinity gradient to study organic matter... | ecosystem: Environmental > Aquatic > Marine >...
TGCATATGCTTCATAGATTGGATGTGTGTATTCTATGTAACTCATGTAGATTGTAGGCTTTACTTTACAACCATAATCATATTGAGCAGTTCCACTATGTTGTAATGCTTTACAAAGTGCTGGTTGCATATTGTGTATTTCTGGAATGTGTGGATAATCAAAGTCAGCAGTTCTCATATCAGCATGATATGGCTGAACTTGATCAACTACAAGATTTCCATATTTGTCACTCAAAACTTTAGTTTCAAGTTTGTATTGTGCAACACATTCTTCATATGCTTTAACCACTTTACCTAAGAGATAATTCTTTGAATAATCAAAGGATTCTCCAAAAGTATCTGGTTTGAGTAAAGGTGCTTCCCATGAACCCTCAGTTTGAACTGGTGCAGAATTGCCTAATCCTCTTCTACATTCATTAAGATTCTTGAGTGCTTCTAGAATATCTCTATCGGCTCTGGTTTCTTTGCCTTTTTCGATTTTATCTTCTATTCTCTCAATTTGTCTTTCTTCATATGTAGGAGGAACTTCTTTTTCAACTTCTACTGGTTCAGGAGTAACATCATCTAATGCTTCCTCATATTCTTCTTCAGTAAGAACATCTTTGAACTCTTCTAGTTCTTCAACAGTAACTGCATTTCTAGCACCTTCCCATACACATGTGTAAGTTAATAGTTCTTCATTGAACGTACAACTTTGTCCATGATAATCAAAAGGAACATCTACAGTTGATTTTTCTGCATATGAAAAACCAATTGCACTTACTGCAACTACTAAAAGAATTGCAAATGTTTTTGACTTCATTGAGAATGCTTAAATTATCTAGACAATATAAATTATTGGATACCAATCTTTCGAGATTTTGAAATTTGCATAGGCTTCATGGGTGCTGGTATCCCACCCCCTCTTACCTCAGAGAGAAAGAGAGACACATTTACCAAACATTCTTATACTTTTTATGTTAACAGTACAAATATTGGCGAAAAGTGCTAAAACTTTTGTAATTTATTCTGATATTCACGTTGGTTCTAAATCATCTGTTTGTAGTGAAAGTCCAGTTTTAGATGACGGTACTGAATATAAACCAAACCCAAATCAAAAGAAAATGTTAGAGGCATGGTATCATGCTTTAGATTCTTTAGAAACAAAACAACCAGATATTATGGTAATTAATGGTGAACCTATTGATGGAGACAACTTCAAATCTGTAGGAGATTCTGTTTGGTCTACAGACTTGGGAGATCAAATGAATGATGCAGAGAAATTAATCTCAATGATACCACATGACAAATTATATCTAGTCAGAGGTTCAGGTTATCACGTAACAAGAGGTGCGACAAACTTTGAAAAAATATTTGGTAAAAAAATTGGTAGTGAATCATATACATCTGTTAATGGAAACAGAACAATGACTGATTTTGAGGCAACATTTAAAGTAAACGGAAAACATCTTCACTTTACTCACCACATAGGATATTCTGGTTGGTGGATGTATAGAACAACACCAATAGCAAGAGAACTTGTAAAAATGCATTTTAATCACAAAGTAAATGGATTTCATACAGATCTATTAGTAAGAAGTCACGTACACTATTATGTAGAAGTTCGTTTCCCACACACAATAGGATTAAGTACACCAGCATGGAAGTTTCCAGATGGATTCATGTATCGTAGGGGTGCTCCAGAACCACCAACAATTGGAAATGTTGAGATAATAGTAGAATCAAATGGTAAGATCATAGTAGAACCACATATTGTTGAGGTAAACTGGAAAAAACCTGTGATTAATGTATGAAGAAAATAACCTTTGTTCAAGACAATTCATCCTTCGCAATAACTAACGAGGAAAAAATAATAACTATGTTCAAAAAATATAGGAAAAAACAACCACTTAGCCTCTTTTATATATCATATTATACAGGCATATCATCTGGAGGTCATTTAACCCAATCTATCAGAAACCTAGTAAAAGATGGCTATTTAAAGAAGGATGACTGTCCTCATTGTAATGGTGCTTCGGTATATTATCTAGTCAAATAACCTTATCTCCTAGATCTACCTAGTAATCACATGCCACTACCATGGCTTATTGACGAAGAGATTATAAATCCAAAGTTCCAACCAGAGATGTACGATGACGAAGAAGATGAAGAAGATTATTCAGACGAAGATTTTTCTCTTTGATACTACTAAGGAATATAAAGATCCAAAAGAGGATTTGGAGAAAATCCAAAACCAGATAAATCAATGGTGTTGGGATAATGATATAGAAAATGATGATGACACAATAATGGCATCAGAGTTTGGAGATGGTTATTATGCTGTAGTCTTGACTTATTCTAAAATCAAGAAAGTTGACGTACCTCAGTCATTGAAGACAGTTTAGTCATCATAATATCTGCTTTTTCACTTTCCAAACATGCTTTCGCCCACGTTCCATCGCTTTTCTTAAATTCAAATTCAATAAATTGCATGAGAATTGTGTTTAGAACTGTGGATAATAAAAAGATTCACTACAGATATAAGAGTGCATTGTATTTTTAAATTATATATTATGGAACACGAATGCGAAGAAGAAGACTTTGTTAAAATAACAACTCTTAATAGAGATTACAGAAAATGTTCAGAGTGTGGTGTAGAGATAGATGAGGAGATTGGGTAGTAGAAATAATTGTGAACTTTGTTTAATTGATAACATAGAAGATTATGAAAAACAATACTTTGAAGGTACAAAACAAAGACAAGAAATAATCAAAGAACTCCAGACATCTTCTTACAAGTGGACAAACCATGTAAGAGAACATGTACAACTTCCAGTTACAGCAAAAGTTACAGACTTAGCTCCACAACTTGTTCAAGAGTATGTTGATTTGGTACACGAGTCAGCAGGAATTATAGATAGAATAAGAGAAAAGGTTGAGGAATTTAGTCCAAAGATTCATCCTGATGCAGATCCACATTTGATCAAATCATACATTCAAATGGAAAGTGAACTTGGAAGAATGTTGGAAAGGATAGGTCGTATATCTGGTGACATAAAAGGAATGACAAAAATACAAAACCAAAATGTCACCATTGAATATAATAATGTCATAGAACATGTTTTGCAGAACACTTGTCCAAAGTGTAAAATCAATCTGTCAAAATCAATTCCAGATGTTATTAAGGTAGCAGATGATAACAAAGCTTGAGTTTACATGTGATCCAAATATATGGAAGGATATCTCCCAAGGAGAAAAACTTGCCATGGAACTTCGTGCATCTGTAGATCCTGCTTATTTTTGGAATGAACCACGTATGGGAAATTTTCCACTTTTTGAATCCAAGATAGAAATTATGAATGAACTCTGGAAGTTTGATGAAAATGGAAAAAGAATAAACTCTGAATTAATCATGTCATCTGGTATGAGAGGTGGAAAGACAGCGATGGCAGGACTTGCAGGATTAACTGAAACTTACCGTTTATTAATGATGCAGAATCCTCAAGAATATTACCATCTTGCTCCAAACACAGAAATTTCAAACATAAATGTAGCAAACTCATTAGAACAGGCAAAAGATACTGTGTTTAGAAAAGTCAAGGAAATGGTAAGTAATAGTCCTTACTTTGCTGCTCAAGATCCATACTTAACTGCTACCTCTATGAAATTTCCAAAGAATATTGTCTTTAAAGCACTGGGTTCTAACCTAAGTTCTAATGTCGGAAGAACTGTCAAAAGTTTTGTCGCAGATGAAATTGATACTTATGAAGATCCAGAGGAAGTTTATGACAAACTATCAAAATCCACAGCAAACTTCGCCAAGTGGAATGAAAATCTTAGAATTGCAATTGGATCTCCTACAGATCCAGGAGGATTTTTACTCTCAAGATTAAACAGAGCAAGAGAAGAGAAATGGAAAGGCGTAATTACTATATGGAAACCAACTTGGGAATTAAACCCAGAGATTCCTCATGATGAAGAGGCAAGGGCACGTAACCCAATTGCCTATGATAGAGACTTTGGTGCTATGCCATCTTCAAGAAGAGAAAACCTATTCAATACTCAACTACTTGCAATAATTCAACAAAAATCAATGAATGTACCAAACATATTCTTGGGAACACCTGATTGGAGGGATAGATGGAATTTTACACCTTCACTAGATAAGAGTCTACTTAGAACTGCACCTGATGCAATAGAATATTATATCGGTCTTGATCCTTCAGTAAAAAATGATGCATTTGGAATATCAGTAGGTTATTTAAGTACCGATGACACTATAAAGATAATTGGATCTACAATACTCACAGCACCAAAAGGAGAAGAAATTAAGACTTCTGATGCAGAGAAACTTATCTCACCAATATGCCAATTATTGCCGGTTAGAACAATGATATTTGATGTTTACATGCATACACAACTTCATGATATAGCAGAAGATAATGGAGTGAAAATAGCACAACATAACCTCAATTTACATGATTGGATATACTTTAGAAATGACCTTTATGATTCAAAATCATCAATACCATATTCTGAATATCTGTTCAAAGAGTTTAGAGAACTTTTAGTTTTACATGGAAAAAAGGTTGATCACCCAAGAAGTGGTTCAAAAGACCAAGCAGACTCTGCAGCCCAAATTGTTTCTTTTATTAGAAGGGAACAGGAGGAAGCAAGATTAAAAAACAACGACATGGTTACAAATTTTGTAGTTCGATTCTAGAGACATGGGAATATTTGACTTTATAACAAGAGCATCGGAAAGTAAGAACACTGCAGTAAGAAGTGATCCTATTGATACAACTGCACAAATCACTGATCCTCCAATATCACTTCCAGCAAACATTATTGGTGGTAGGATGGTTGACTTTCAGAATACACGAAGGAATAGATATTCATTAGCAGATAGTCTTTATGCTTCAGATGAACGTCTTTGGTCTGCGATTGAACTTATGGCTATTATGATTAGCAAATCAATCGGTGATGTTTCAATCTCAGTAAGGGATGACGGTGATGGCGTATTATCAAATGAGGAAAAGAATGCAATAAAGGAAGGACAAAACTTTGCAAAGACATTAAAACTAAAGAAATTATTTTACAGATACACAATTGATTTATTCAAATACGGAGATGCTGTAGATCTCATTAAATTCAACTCAAAGGGAATTATTGGACTTCAGCCATTACCAATGATGCATGTAACTGCAGTTGATAGACGTAGTCAGATTAATCAAGCACTAAACTTTGGCGAACCAATGATTCAAGATCCAAAGTTCTATGTTGTAGATGAGGGAATGACTCATCCAGATATCAAAGACCAAATTTACAGAAAGGAACGTATCCTTCACATATCATTCAACCCAGAAAGAAACCTAATCAGAGATAACAAAGGTCGTTGGACAATGTCAGTATGGTCTGATGCACCTATCAACTCACTAATTGCAATACTTGAATGGAAACAGAACTTAATCCGTAACGATATGATTTGGTCTAACAGAGCACTTCCAAGAGAACACCACAAGTTAGACCTCTCACAATACTCTATGGACAGATTCCCAGGAAACTTTGCAGAAAAACAGACAGCAGCATTACTTGCAGGACAAAAAGCAATACAGGATTATAACGATAATGTGAATAAACGAAGAGAAGCAGATCAAGGATTCATTTCCTCAAAATCTGTAGAGATTGAATATGTAGAACCAAAGACCACAAACTGGCTTGATCCATCTGCAAAGATTGATCAAATCAACCAATTGATTGGTGGACCTACAGGTACTCCTAGTGCACTTATGGGTGGAGAATCCAAAGGATTTACCTCTGTAATTCACAGTAGTTCATTCTTAGCACTTAGAGCAGAAATCTATGCAGGAATTATTCAAGACAAACTAGAAGAATTAATGAAACGTCACGTAGGTATTGCAAGACCTGGAATTCGTAAGACTGTAGTTGATAGACTTTACATTAAGAACAGATTAATCTTAGACAGAGACAGAGCAGAACTTGCAAGAATGATCAGTGTATTAGATGATACTGGTAAGTTTACTCCAGATGAAATAAGAGCAATATGGGGATTAGAACCACTAACTGAAACTCAAAAGAAACAGATTAAGGAATTTAATAAGATGGTGGAATCATCAAAACCAAAGGGATTATCAAGCACTCAGGAGGACTTATTAAGAAAAAAATCTGATAGTCCAACAGGAGGTCAAGAGTCTCAAGGTAAACGTGACAACGACCAAAATCAAATAGGAGATGACAGAGGAAAAGCACCAATTTAGCAGAGAAGAGTTACATAGAATACTCAATACCCTAGGTCAATCCTCTTTAATGTCAGAAGAGAAGGATGCAGTTGGTAGATGTTTAGCAAGTAAAAAGAAAAAAGGTATGGTAATTGATGATCAGGCAATAGCAATATGTATAGAAGAATCAAAAAACAAACATCATTATGACAAGACTAATATGCCTACAAAGAAAGATGATAAACCTGTGGTTAGAATTTGACCAATTTAAACGATAAAATTAAAATCATATACAAGGATAGACCGTTAGAAGAGAACAGAATAGACATATCCACAACTCAGGAGGTTGTAGTTATGGATTTGACTGTACTCAATAACTCTGATGTACTTTTAAAGAATATGAAGTTTGATTTTCCTGCAGGTATTGATGTTGTAGAACCAAAAATATTACCAGAGAGAATGATTCCAGGTCAGGAAGTAGAACTTACAATAAAGATAGATACATCAATAACAAGAACTTTGACTGTTGAGGTTGAAGGTGGATTTTTACATATTTTAGCTAGATAGGTTTTTATTCAGTTTAACTTACTAACATTATTATCTTGAGATTACTTAATGTAAAGAAAGAAGACATAGAGTATAAAGATGGTATAATGTCTGTAAAGACCGATACAGGTTATACAGTAAAATTCCCAATGACTCCAATGATTGGACTGTTGGAAAATCTAACAGAAAACCAACAACCAATATTCAATGGCAATGTCCAGTTTGGTGTATTGGAACAAGAAGTAAAACCATCTGAAAATAAAATCGGAACACAGCAAGATTTAGATAAATACCTTCGAGCAAGTCCAGTTATTCCAGAAAGTTTGGAATGGGATGACTTTCTAGTAGGATTCATTTACTCAGGTAATCCACAAGATCAAGACAACCACAAATGGTTTATGCAATTCAGAAAGAACGGACAGATATTCCAAAGTTACATTTATGCAAATGGAATTGACATCAAAGTACCTGTAACTTCATACTCTTGGAATGATGGTAACTGGCACGGAAGGTTAATGGTAAAGAGAAGTGACTTTGAAAAACTAATCGAACAACCAGACAATATTGCAGAAATTCATGGAAAGAAATGTGGTGGTTACAAGGAAGGTGATCTATCTTTAATTCCAGATGGATGTGAAATCTTAGAAGTAAGATACAACATATTCACAAACAAATGGTATGTCTCATTTCTTGGAAAGAAAGACAAAAAACTAGAACCTGATTTGGTGTTGGACAGTATATCAGCATCAATACCAATGGAGGCAAAAACAGATAGAGGACACATTAAACCAAAAGTAACACAGAGAATAAAAGTTACAGATATTGCAAACATATTAATGATATCTGGAAACCTAACAATCTTAGGCAAATGATTACTTTTGTAGGAATAAAACCAGAAAGATTACTAAAACAAACAGGCAATAATGGGATACCATATATTGAATTTGTTGCTGCTGCATACGGTCATGACTTTTTAGAAGTAGATAGTTTTGAAGAGATACCAAAGGATAAACCAATAATAATATTCTCAGATCATGGAGAGACAAACATCAGGGATTTTGATTTCCCAGATGATTCTTACTATGTAATTGGTCATGATTGGAGTGAGTTGGATATTGCCGGTCATCAAAGTGTTTACATTCCAACTGTAAATACGAAAAGGTTTAGAGCATTATTTGGTAGCCAAGCAGCATCTATAATTGCATGGGAATGTTATGTTAGGAAATTATAAATAATTACTCAGGTATAAAAAAGACATGACAGAAAAGACAGGAGAATCTGTTAGACTATCTTTGACTACTCCTAATAATTTTTGGGCACTTGACGTTCCCACAATAATGGTTATTGGTGATTTTGTTTCTATGACAGTATACTATGAAGGATTAAACCCATCACTTAATTGGGGAATCATTAATACTTTAGAAAACAATGAAGTTCTTCCTAATGAACAAACATTATCTCAATATATCTCCAATAAAGGTTTAATACAATTGGAGTTGGAGATTAGGGAATTATAATGGCTATTACTACTTCTGCAGGTGATGGTGTAAGAGTTACTAGTCCTGCTTGGTGTGGGGTTGCAAACTCTGGTACTACTACAACTGCTGTATTAAATGGTAGATGGGCTCTAGGAGCTAATCAAAACAACGGTAATACCTGTGCTTGTTTTACTATGCCTTGTCGTGTTGTTGTATTAAGACAAGGTGCTTGTAATCAAGAAATTAGATTTATTACTGCAGCTTGTGAATGTGCAGGTGCAGATACTACAACAATAACAGTTCACGAACCATGGTGTACAACTCCAACTGCTTGTGATTCTGTTGATATCTCTTACATAATTCAAGATGCAGCAACTTTAACTGGTTTATCACTTTTATCAAAAAGAGTTCAAGATTTTGGATCTACTAGATCCTTCAATGTTGGAAATGCAGGTTGTGCTCCAGCATATGCACTATTTGCTATGGTAAACGGTGTATCTTTGGAAAGTTGTGGTTCAGCTATGGCTAATTGTGTTCCAGATGTTGAAGTAGAAAACAATGGTCATTTTATAAACGGTTATGTATCCAACGGTGTGGGAATTAATGGTGGTTACTTTGTATTTGCAAATCAGACTGCAGGTCGTTGTGGGTTTAGAGCAAACAATGGTGCAATTGTAGATATTTTAGATAATCAAGAATGGAACTCTGTATCAAATCCAGAACATAGAATATTGGGTGCTTGTACTTCTGGTACAATTAGACTCAAGGATGTATTCGGTACTAGAGAATTTGATTTATCAGCTTCTGGTATTACTTATGAAGACTGGAGAATGCAAGGTCAGGGTGTAGCATGTGATGTGATAAATGTTGCAGGTGGTGTTACAATAAATAACTTTGAGTTGATTAACATGGGAGCAATTAGAAACATCAACCAAAATACATGTGCAGAAACTATGACATTTAAGAATGTAGTATTTGCAGGAAATCCTGGTGATATTATTACAGTACAAGGTGCTTGTTCAAATAACAAAACATTCATCTTACAAAACCCAAAATACACAAACTGTCCTCCAACATGTGATATTACATTACTTGGAGCTGCATCAAGTGTCCAAGAACAGTTCATCCAAACAGTAACAGTTCAGAATCCTGACGGTACTAAGATTAATAACTCTGTATTAAATCACATATCAACAAGATGTGCTACAGCAGCGATTAGAGTAACCACAACTTCGAATTCATGTGGTATTGCAACACTTAATACAGAACAGCGTAGGTGGACTGGTGTTTGTGAAACATTGGCAACTTCAACTGCCCATGGATTACAAGTTCATAATTATTCATGTGAGTCATTTGCAACTTTACCATCATTGACAAACAAGACAGGTGGATTTGGTCAGTGTTTGACAGTTGCAGTTTGTAATGACTCTTATGTAGTTGAGGCAACAGAGGCAACTGCACTTTCAGATGGATCTACAAAGATAACAATATGTGGACCAGTAGCAACACCTCATTCCATTATTAAATTTACAGGTGGTTCAGGTACACTTACAGTAGGTCAGGTTGTAGGAGTATGTAATGGTACTTGTGCTCCAACTGTTTATGGTACGGTTAAAGAATTATCAGAGGGTAATTCTACTGCAGGAACTATAGTACTTACTGCAAGAACTGGATCAACATTTTCCGGTACATTACAAGAATATTGTTCTGGTTGTCTTGCAACAAAACTTGACTGGACTGGAACATTTACAACTTCCTCTCAGACATGTTATACATGGTTAATGTGTGCAGGTCAGATAGGTTGTACTAATAGAACAATGCAGCAATTATATGATAGCAATAAAGCAAAACTACATGAATGTCCAATTGACACTGCAGATAATTGGGATGATGTCAAAGTATGGGGTGAATCAGAACACCCACATCCAATAAGAGGAGTTAGTGGAGCTGGAACTGGTTGTGTTAAATTCAGAACTGTGAGAAATGTTGCAAATACTGAAGGGTGGGTAGTTACAGGATTACTCAATCTAGGTCAAGTTGACAGATTTACTTCTGATAACGGTACAGCATTTGTACCACAACAATCATTCAATATCACAGCAAAAGTAACAGATTCTGTATCTCAAAACAATGTAAGATGTGCAGGTGTATGGATAGAGGAAGTACCAACAGCACTACCAGTAATAGGACAGGGAACAACAAATACATGTGGAGAATTTACTGCATCTTACACAGGTCCATCATGTCAAGCAGCAGAAATAGTTGTAAGAAAGAGAGGATATGTCCCAGTCCGTGTTAACATTACAATCAATAGTAATGTAACTGTACCAATTTCACTTACACAATGTTCATCAGGTGATACCTTATAATGAAATGTATAAACTGTAATTCTCGTGAAGTTGGAGGTATTGTCGGAGACAGAGAATGTGATGATTGTGGAGCTTTTGAAAGAAAAAATGCAAAAGGTAACATAGAATGGGTATTAGATGGTCAAATTTTACAATGTCAAGTAGAAGAAGATGAAGCAGAGGATGCTGCTAAAAAAGCTAGTGATGATACACAACGTGCCCTCAACTTTTTAAATAGAAAACTACAAGAAGATAACAGAAATTAATGGCTACTTCAACTACAATACTTGACAGTTATTATTTTGACTTTACAAACACAACCATCTATCACAAAGATCTCGTGTTACCATATGATGGAAACACTGGAACTGCACCATCATTTGGTGATTATGTAAGAGACAGTGTTACTGGTGCAACTGGTAAGGTTATTGCTGGTACTGATTTAGGAGGTACTGCAGGAACAGGAACCATTACATTAAGCAGAGTAAAAGGTCGTTTTGGTAACAACAATCACCTAGATGTCCTAGACACATTAGGTTTTGATACAGTAGATTCTGCAAAAAATGGCTTTGCAAGAGGAGATACAATTGATGAACAAGGTGCAGGTACAGCACAAATCATAGTTGATGATGTAGAATTCAACTGGCCTGGATTTACAGCAGGAGATGGTATAATTTACGGTAGATTACAAGTTACAGGATTTTTAGATAATGATAATTTAGATAACACAACAAGTGGGGAAACCACAGTAGCAATAGTTAATGCAACTGGTGAGACAGACAACTCTGCACTATTTACAACAGCACTAGTAAACTCTGCTACAGGAGGAACATCCCCAACTATTACAGGTATTATTCACTATGATGCAGGTACAGTGGACATTACTACTGATGCAGATGTATATGCTGGTACACAAGATACCGGAACTTTAACCTCTACAGGAACAATCCCATCAGATGGTGATACAGTCACATTAGGTGCAAAGACCTACACATTTAGAACAACATTAACTCCTACAGTAAACGAAGTTCTAATCGGTGCAGCAGCAATCAACTCAATAAGAAATCTTGCTTCTGCAATTAACGGTACTGGAACAGAAGGTACTGATTATGCTAACGGTACAACACCAAACGTTGATGCAACCGCAGCTATTACTTCAGCAACCACTCTGGTCGCAGAATCAATTAAACCAAATCCAGCAGTAGCTATCGCATCAGCAGAAACAAGTGCACAACTTTCATGGGGTGCAACTGCCCTTACAGGTGGTGTAGGAAATACTGGTAGAGGAAATAACTATGGTAGAACAAGAACATCAGTTACAGCAACTGGTTCAATTATACTTAACGATATTGACGGATCATTCGCAGATAATGATTCATTATACTTAGACGGTGAACTTGCATATGACAACGTTCAAGCAGGTCAGAAATTCAAAGTCGGTGACGTAGTAAAAGGAGGTACTTCTGGTGCAAGAGGTCGTATCATTGCATTACCAACTGGTACTACAATGTTACTTGCAGAACAAACCGGAAGATTTGAAGACAATGAACAAATACAAACAGTAGCAAGAGATGAATCTACTACCTATGTAGCAGATGCAAACGGTACTGATGGACTTACAACTGCTGTTGCAACAATTAATCATCCAAACTCTGCACCATGTCCACGTTTCAGACAATCAGAAGACTTGCAAGGTGGAATTTATGATACTACACACTCATTAAATGACTTTAGAAGAAGCAGAAGATTCTTCAACATGGTCATGACTGAATTTGCAAATGACTTCGATAAATTTGATGATAAAATCCCAATGGATGGTTCTGTAAAGAACGGTAACTACAGAATGAAGAACTCTTGGTTCCAACCAGATGAAAACTACTATTACTTGACTACTGGTGCATGGACTGATGAGACTTCAGAAAACATCTTCATTAACCCACAAGTGATTGGTACAATCTTTAGAGTTGATGCAGGAGCATGGGGTAATGCAGAGGTAGCACCACAAATCTACTGTTCACAAGACGGAGTTTTAATCGAACCATACTGGTTAGAAGGATACCTTGACATTAACGTAAAAATCAAGACCACAACAAATACAAAGTACACTACTGCAACTGCAGGAGAAGGTGCAATTATTGATAACGGTCAAATTACAGTGTTCAACAGATTCAAGACTCATACTTATTCTACATCAAGAACAGAAGCAAATGATACCGGTGGTGTCGTAACTGTCGCACTTGGTACTCAGGATGACCTCCAAGATGTTACAGAAACACATGACTTTGCATATACCACAGGTTCAGGAACTTGGAATGCAGGTGAAGAAATTGTTGCAGTAACTGCAGGTGTTGAGAAGGTAGGTGTTGTTGTATCAGCAGATACAGGAGCAACTGGTAACGTTCAATACATATTAAAATCTGGAACTAACTTTGCAAACTCTGATGTTGTAACTGGTCAATACTCACAAGTAGCAAAAACAGTTAACGGTGCACCTACAACAGTAGTTGCAGGATATTCAGACAAGATTGGATTTGGTACAGTAGATGCTAGATATGATGGTGGAACCACTTCAGGCACTTTCTATGTCGGTGAACCAGTAACTCAAACTGCAACTGGTGCTACAGGAATATTCTTGGAAGATGATACTTCTTCAATTTACATTGACGAATTAACTGGAACATTTAACGGTACTGATACAATTACTGGAGACAACTCTTCAGCAACATATACTCCAACATCAAGAAACGTTGATACCAATGCACCAAAAGATATTGGTGATGAGGTAGATAATGATTACTCTGTAATTATCGGAGCAGACAGAACAAACACTGGTTCTGGTAGAACAATCCTTCAAGTATACGAATATCTAAAATATGTAACTGCAAAAGAAGCAGACAGTAGTATCCAACTACAAGGTGGTAGAGGTAGTGGAAGTCCTGTACAGGGAAGATTTTACAGAACAGTAGATACTTCTTTCGTAGAAGTTACAGCATCTCCTTATGGCATCATGGGAGGTCCAGATCTCTTCATTGGTGCACAGTCCGTATTCGTTGAGGATTTGGCTGCAGCAGACATTCAGAAAATTTCACTTACAGATGATGTTGGTACTGGTGAGACACCTCCAAACCTCCAGACATTAACCTTTGATCAGGTAGCTTCCGGTGATAACCTCAGCGTATTCAGAACTACTACCGGTGAAACAATTGCAACTGGTGAATGGTCAGTAGACACTCCAGGTGCTGGACAAAACCAAAGTGCAGATTCAATTATCAATGTAGCTAACGGTTCAGGTGTTGGTGCAAGAACTCTTGGTGGTGGTACAGACTTGCCAAATGATATTCCAACAACTGGAACTATCAGAGCAGAAGATCCAAACAATGCAGGATTATTCCTCAGCTTCCAATATGATTCCAGAGTAAAGACTGGAGCAAATGCAGCAGACTTTAACCTATCTACTAACGCTAGACAACCAAACGGTCAAATCGGAGATGTTACTTCTTCAACAGACCTAGTATCAGGTGACGATGTCCACGTAATGTTGATGCAAAGAACTGCAACTACAACATCAGAGACACAGACCATAGAGCATGTAAGTGATATCAACTTCTTGGGAGTTCTCAGAAAGAGAGGACTCAATCCATTTAGAGTTACAGGTACTTTCAACGGTACAGCAGGTGCAACAATCACCGCTGTAAGACAAGATGATCCTGTAGTAGACTTCCTCTAGCCAAAATCTATATATCTTTTCAATACTTTCTACATAGTATTGGCTACACTGACGTTTAATAAACTGGCCAAACAGATCACCGTAGATGCTCCTGATACCAGTATTACATGTCAAGAGTTAGCTGAGCTTATTAGAGATTATGAGGAAGATTTTGAAAACCATGATATTATTCCCCATATTATCAATACTTCCGGTAAAGTCCCAGTACCTGGTGGAACTACTGGTATCGTTATTGAGTTATTAGATAATTGGGAGTTGGCATTTGAAGCTAGAGCTGGTCCATCTCTTACAGAAGTTGAAGTTACTGGTGGTGTGCTTACAACTACCGGTGGACAGTCACCATTCTTCGAAACAGCATTCACATCACCTACTCGTTCTATAGACGTAACTCCTGCACTTCCAGACGTATCAACCATACTAGCTGATCTTACAACAATTAAGGCTGATACATCACTAGCTAGAAAGATTTTACAAAATGATTACCTTATTGATGAAGTAGCCAATACCTTTACAGTATTTGATGATGATGGAACAACTCCATTGGTTGTATGGGATTTGAAGGATGAGAATGGAAGTCCTGCAGTAACTGCAATACATGAGAGAAGAAAACAATGAATTTAGATTTACCAATACTGATAGTAAGTATTGGAATACTTTTGGTAAACATCATCTTCTATGCAAAAAAATGGAAGGTAGGTGATAAGAGTGGTTGATCCCATAGTAACTTTTGGTTATGGACCTGAAAGCAGAAACCTCCCTACATTTGGATATGGTAATTTCATATCAGTAATAACTCCTGTAGTAGAAGAGCAACAGGGTGCTACTCCACAGGTAATTCTAAAAAAGACAGTAACATTCATCCGTATAGATATTGATCATGTATACGGTAAAAGATTCAAGTTACTTGATGTAGTAATAGGTAAGTTTGCACCGGATACTTCTTCTGTTGACTTAAATATAGAAAAATTCAGAAATGATGCTTTAGATATAGCAATCCGTCATATTAATATCGAATTAGCCTCTAAACTTAATAGAATAGTCACAGGTAATAGAGACATAAGTGTGAAAACAGAAAATGAGTAACAAAGTATTTCCAGGACAAATAAGAAGCTTTTATGCAAGACTAGCAGCAGAGGATATTGATGCTGTTGACCAATTTAAATTAAAATCTGTTCAATTAGTAAAACAAGGTAAACCAGTAAAGGTTCTCAAAGCAAAATTTGGTGATGGAACATATACTACTAGCTATATATTTGATAAAAAAGACGAACCAGGAGATTATGAGGTTCATTGGAATTTTGTATTTAACGGAGATAGGTTGGAACCACAAATTGATTACATTACATTACAGAGAAAACCAAACGTAGAATTTGGCTCTCAAGTAACAGAAGAAAAAGTAATCAGGGAAGCTCCAAGCTTAAATGAAGACGATACAATACCTCAAGATGTAAAGGACTTAATGATATGATATTTAGAAGTAATAACCAAGAAGTTGATTTTGTTGTACATGAACATAGTGTAGGAGGCACTATTGACTATCAACTCTCCATACAAGATGGAGATGAATTACGGTTCCTAAGTTTTCTTAGGACAGGCGAAATGGCTACAATTAGTGATGTACCTAACATTACTAGGCTGTTTGGAAGAGAGTCAGAGGACACCAGAGCACTAACTTGGTTAACTTATCAAGGTATGACTAAGAACTCCGAGGGTGGGGATGATGATCCCCACACTCCTGGTGTTTACAAGATTCTGGACAGTGGTAAAGCTATTGTTGGACATCAAACAGAGGAATACTCTGAAGTATTTCTAAGTGGAGAAAGCCTGTCTGATAGATGGATAATTAGAAAATTACCCAATCTATTTCCTAGTGTGTTCAAAGGTTCTGATGATATATACCTACTATGGAAACCACCAGTTCAAAAGAAATATGAAAAGGCATTAAATTCAGAAGAACCCTATAACAACATCAACTGTGCATGTCCTGTAAATAATGCCTCAAGTAAATTTGCAGAACTTACAAAGGAAGAAGGAGTTGCTATGGGTTCAACAATAACAACAGATATGCTGTTTAATCCAGAAGCAAAAACCTTTGAAGGTGTTGGAGCTGCAGAGGGAACTTGGATTGATATGTTTGGAAACAAATACACTTACACACCAGAATTTATAGTACATAATTACGAAGAGCAAAGAAGTAGACTTGCTGCAGGTGAAATTATACAAGTTAATACTCATCATGAGACAGAACATGAATTTGAGGGCAGAATTACCGAAGTTCAGTTGTTTCAGCAACCTATAAAACATATAGTTGTGAAGGGCACATATAACGGACCGGTAGACTTAGATGACAGACAATTTGGACTTTCATATGAATACAGATTACGATCTGTTTGGAATGAAGAATTCCAGTCATGGGTTCCGTTTGAAGCTACAACTGACAAGATATCTGTCGTTGAACGACCTGCATGTAAAGTTTGTTGGATAAACAAGGTGAAATAAAAAAAATGGCTAAACAAGAAATCCCAGAACAAGTTGTCGATTTTTCTAAATTGACTACTGAGGAAAAGTTAGCTGCATTCAAAGAAGCCTTGTCACAAGACGAATCATTCAAAAATATCGATCTAGCAAAAGAATTAGGAATTAAAGCACCAGAACAAGTTGATGAAACACAGGTGAAAAACCAAGAAATCATCAAAGAAACATTACCTCTATACGAAGAAATTCGTGCAAAACTAGCACAAGCTGGTTACAAATTTGAGGAATCAAAAATGTCTGAGGCTGAATTGAAAGTAAGAGAAATCACTGAGAAACAATCAAGAGCAATGTTTGCAGATGCTTCTGAAGCAATCACAAATGTTGACAAAGACTTCCCAGTTGAAGTAATCGCAAAACTTTCTATCCCAACAGAGGACAAAGTAATCATCGCACAAGCAATGAAGACTGTCGCTGTTAGAAATTCTGAAGCTGTCGAAAAAGTCCAAAAAGAACTTGATGCTGCAACTGCTGAATTGAAAGATGCAAGACTCGGTGCTCCAAAGCCTGAGGACTCTGAAATTCTAGAGGGTAGCACAAAAGTATCTAATGCACTCGCTGCATTTGGAATGAAAGATTCTGTTCCAGAAACAAAAGTATAATAAAAAATGTCACAAATCGCTGGTGGAGGTTTAACTAGAGAACTCGGAGAGTTTTGGAATATCCAATTATTGGATGCCACTTCTCTTGATGATGCTGGTTATGTACTCACCTATAAAGTGGAATCTTCTACTAACAAAGTTGACCTATGTGGTGCATCCGATGTACCTGCAGCAGTTAACTTTAGAAGTACAAGAGATCCAGAAGACATGAATGAACACAAAACCCACCTCGTTCTTACCGGTTCAGAGGTAGGTGCAAAGGGAATTCCTGTCTTCCGTGAAGGTTGGGCTAAACTAAAAGTTGCCACTAACAACACTGCTATCGTCAGAGGAGATTCACTCGTCTGTACTGGTAGTGGTAAAGTTGACAAATACACTCCTGCTGCATTAACAGGAACTGATGGTGCTTCAACATTAGCTGCTGAACTCGAAACACGTTTCGATGACTTAGCAAGACTAGTTGGACACGCAGAAGAAGACGTAGCAGTAGGAAATACTTCAGCTCCTGGAGCCGACAAGGTTCTAACAAAACTCTCAATCCGTGCAATCGGACTTAATTCATAGGCATGATTCAAGAAATTAAATCATTTAATGGAGTTCCTGGTGCAGTACCATATGCTACACTTGAAACTCTCAAAAGCTATACTAAGGAAGATATCGCAAAACTAGGAGAAGCAACATTTGATGAGGTTGTACAATTAACAATTATCAGAGAGAAGATTTACCAAGATTCATCTCTAATGTCTGTCGGTGAGCAAGTCTCAGTCGTCAAAGCATTAGATAGATTAGAATCACAAATCTTTAGTCCTACTGATGATGCAATTGAGCATACTTATCCACTTCCTCCTGAAAGCGTAGCACCATCACAAAGAGCAAAACCAGTAACCTACAATGTAAAATCAGTTTCCTTAGATCTTGGTGAAACAAGATACTTCATCTCTGATGAAGCTAAGATTAGAGGAGCAGCCGAATGGTTAATTCAGGATTCTGCAGCAAGAGCAGCAGAACACATCGCTGAATCTAAAGACAAGCACATCATTAATAACTGGGATACCCTAGTTACTGCCGGTAATACAATTACTGCTGGTGGTCCATGGGATGCAGCTTCTGCAACCCCAGAAGATGATGTCGCAAGTGCTGTAGCTGCAATCATTGAGAACTCTAACGTATCAACTGCACAAATCAATAGACCTGATGCATTTGCATTAGTTCTACCTGCTGCAGCATTCGTTGGTGTTACAAAACTCAAATTGATCAGAAACATCACACAACCAATTCAAGACTTCTTATCAACTGAATACAAAGTAAAGATAATGCTATCAAGAAAACCACAAGTAGAATCTACTTGGCCGGTTAGTACATCAGCATATGTTGTACCTATCAAAGATAGTGGTATTGGTTTCCTCGGAACATGGGATGGTGGAGGTATCGTACCTGCACAAGAGAGGGTTAGAGTAGCTGGTCGTGGTGAAGATATCATCACGAAACAGTGGTACAAATGGACAAGTATTCCTTATCCATTTAGTGCAGCAACAACTAACACTAAAGTCGCAAGAATAGACGGAGTCCTTACATAGGCACTCTACTAGTCTTTAAGACTATCCCCTTTCCTTTTTTATTATTAAACTCAAGATAGTTCATGCTCGAAATCTATGTAGGTATAGGTGCAATTGTAGTACCAGTAGCTATATTGATTGCAAAGGCAATTAATGGTCAACGTACATGTTTGATGAATCAAGATAAACGAAGTTTTAGACAATCTCAAGCACTAATAGTATTAGCTAATGAATTGGATGATCTTCACAGAGAAAGTCATCCAAGTGCATCTCCTGCACACTTAGGTAAAAAAATTGATACCATACTAAGGGATGAGAATGGCAACCTCTAAGACAATAATTTTCACTAAAGATAGAATTGCAAATATCATGTCAGCAGTTATCCTTGTTTGGGGATTCATGTATTTTACTCAGGGAGTTATCATTGAAGCAAATGCCCATGTTCCTAGCTCAGGTAGTGAGGTTATTGCAGGGATAATGGGGTTCGCAGCCAAGCATTTATGGGACAGTTGTAGTAAATAGATTGTAATGACAGTAAGTATTCAAAATATTAGAGATGTATTGGATGTACCTGCACAATCAGTTGCAGATGCAATCATAACAGAGAATATAACCAGAAGTTTAGAGTTTGTAACCAATGTTCAACATGTAGATACAACTGCAGCAGTTACTGATGATGCAGTACAAGCTATGGCAGCATGGTTAACCTACGGTTCTTACATGGAGGGAATATCACAAGACCTTGGTGCAGTCTCAGTAGCTGATCAAGTAAAGTTAGACTTTCTTAGAAAAGTAGCAGAGTTATTCATTGGACAAGCTGCACAACAACCAATTGACTTGGATAATCCTGTAGACAACATGAAAGATACATCAATACCCATAGATCCTGGAGTATTCACGTTGACAACATCAGAGGGACTTGGTTAAGAAAGATTTCGAATTAAAGATTAGAATCAAACCAAAGAACGCTGCAAATAAACAAAAACAAATTTACCCAGAATTCATAAAAGAAGCTCGAAAGACTCTCAAGGAATTTGGTGAATTAATGGAGGAAGAATTCAAACAATTAATTCCTGTAAGAAGTGGTGCAACAAGATCATCAATCAATGTAAAAGGCAGATTTGCAAGATCAGAGGTAAAAGCAAATTATACAATATCAGGTTCTGAAAATGTAAACAGGTTAGACAAGGGTACAAGACCTTCACCAGGTGTGTATTTAGATTTCTTAGGATTTACAGCACCATTAGGTCGTAGATTGATAAATCCACCATATGGAACACA
>Ga0070749_10000893_pt1 | contig 20230 bp, 49 predicted proteins | sample VirMetDEL_Nov_18_FD_75180 | JGI IMG/M metagenome (GOLD analysis project Ga0070749, IMG submission 75180) | Aqueous microbial communities from the Delaware River and Bay under freshwater to marine salinity gradient to study organic matter... | ecosystem: Environmental > Aquatic > Marine >...
GGCAGAAGAAATGATGAAATTGTAATGCCACAAGCAAAACCACTAAGCAAACAGCAAATACAGGCTGCTGTTAATAAAACTAAAAGTAATAGAGCAGCAGCAAGATATTTAGGTGTTTCTTATGTTCACTATAAGAAATGGGCTAAAATCTACGATGCTACTGAAGAAGGTTATGAAAACATATTTGAGCAACATAAAAACCAAAGTGGTAAAGGTATTCCTAAATTTTTAAATGGAGGTAAAAAAGCTCCTGCCATATTAGATATTATTGAAGGTAGGGTTGATTCATCTCACTTTAATGCTGCTAAAATTAAAGATAAATTAATTGCTGAGGGGTATTTAGACGAATCTTGTAGTAATTGTAAGTTTAATGAACGAAGAGTATTAGACTACAAAGTCCCTTTAATTATGTACTTTAAAGACGGAGAAAAAAAGAATTACAAATTAGATAATGTAGAACTTCTTTGTTACAACTGCTACTTTTTACAAGTAGGAGACATATTTAGTGACAGACAAATCCAGGGAATGGAAGAACATAAAACGGTGTATGAAAGTAAAGTTGATTGGGAAATTGATGATTATCATTTACAACGTTTAAAGGAACTTGGGCTTGAAGATAAAGACGAATTAGATATAATCTCTAGATTGTGAAACGAAAAAGAAAACATCAAAAGTTAATGGATGACTACGAAACACAAAAACGTAAGCATCTTGAAAAACTTTCAACGAAGATGTTGGAAAATGATGAAAAACTTCGTAAATTTAAATCAAAAGATATAAACGATAAATTTCTAGATTTATTTTAAAGTGGTGTACGTGAAGCACATAAAAGTTACTAACTATGATGAGTTTTTAGCTATGGCTCAAACTCAAAAATTTACTATTTCTCAAACAATTGTAGAAACTATACTAAGTAACATAAATACTAGAAAAAAAGAAATTCCTATATTTGAAGTTGAAGTAGAAAATAATGGAGATACTTATACATTATCCATTCAAACAGAAGAATTTATTAATACATTAGAAACAAATCTTATTCATTATGAAAATGAAGAAGCATATGAAGGTTGTCAAAAAATTATAGAAGCAATTAATTATTTAAAAACCAAAAATGGCCAAAAAAACTAATATAGTTACTTATAAACCTAAAAAAGAAGTAAACAGACCAGGTGTTCACGCTAAAACAAAAACTAGTAAGAGTAAAAATTCAAAACATTATAAAAAAGCTTATAAAGGTCAAGGAAAATGAGTAAGAACAGTAATCAACAACGTTATGAAGCACTCAAGGAGTGGGATAAGTACATGCAAAATGAGTATCCTAACTATAGAGAACGTAAACGTAAGCCTAAATCCAAGCCTCCCCAATATATGACTTCTGAAGATGAAGATTTAGAAGATTATTATCGTGGAAAATAATGAAGATTATATGACTATAAGTGAAGCTATGAAGACTATGTCTGATAAAGACTTAGCCTTTATAGCTGCTTATAATCCTATGGTTTTTAAGACTATGTGTAGTATGTGGTCTTTAGAATTAGAATTAGAAAAAGAAGGTAAACTTTTTAGTAATACTTCTGTCATTTTAAAGAGTAGGAAACCGAAAAATTGGTTTGTACATTTATGGTATAAGTTTAAGGAATGGCTATTTTTAAGTTTACTAAGGATGACGTCACCGAAACGATAGTTCAGGACTCATCACAGTTTAATTTTAAACCAGACGGAAAAACTAAATTTTATAATGTACAAAGGGTTGTATATTATCACGAACATCCTTACCCACCAGCATTAATTACTATCAATAGTAAAAAGTACATTATTCCTACTTGGGTTGAGGTTCATCCCGAAACTAAGTTGAGTGATATTATTCATGTTAAGCCTGAAGTAAAACATCCTGTTAAAGAAGTAAAAGAATTTACTTCAAAGAGTGATCCTTCAATCACTTACAAAGCAACCCGCACTATCTATCCTTCAGGTGAAGTAAAACATTACTGTAACTGTCCTGGTAAATGGAGAGCAAAAGATGGAATGTGTAAACATTTAAAATCTTTCGCATAAAGGTGTGGGATTTTAAAAATTCGTTCGTATATTTACAGAGTAAAGATTAAGACATGACAGAAGAACAATACATCAAAAATTATGAAGATCGTTTTGCTATGGTTGGAGATTTGACAGATATTTCGTATCTTTTGAAATAAATGAATGGCCGGATGATGGAATAGGTAGACATGACAGTCTTAAACACTGTTGGGCAGCATGCCCGTGCGGGTTCGAGTCCCGCTCCGGCTACAAAAGTTATTTGACATATTTAGCAATCTTCCGTATCTAGCACATATTTATTGCTATGAGAAAAGCAAAAGATATACCTAGAAACGAATTTGTTAAAGTGTGTAATGAAGCACAATCAATGGCTCGAGCAGCTAGTGAGTTAAATTTACACTTTAATACGTTTAAAAAGTATGCTTTAAAGTATGATTGTTATCAAACCAATCAATCTGGTAAAGGTATTAATAAAAATATACCCAAAAGGATTATTGAGTTAGAAAATTATGCGACAAGAGCATCCGTTCGAAAGCGAATATTAAAAGAAGAATTGTTAGATTATGAATGTAACGAATGTAATATAAAGGATTACAACGGTAAACCTTTAAGCCTTGAATTAGATCATATCAATGGAAATGGACATGATCATAGGTTAGAGAATTTAAGATGGCTTTGCCCAAATTGTCATTCTCAAACCAAAACATTTCGAGGTAAAAATTTAAAATAAAAATATGCCCCTGTAGCTTAATTGGATAAAGCAACGCACTTCTAATGCGTAGAGTTTGAGTTCGAGTCTCAACGGGGGTACTTTTCGTTCTTTGAAATATTAATAAAATGCGCTTGTAGCTCAGTTGGTTAGAGCAAATCACTCATAATGATTAGGTCCTTGGTTCGAACCCAAGTGGGCGCACAATATGGTCCGGTATCTCCTCAAGCTTATACCTTGTAGAAAGAGTAATTGGTTACATACGAGTTCAAGTCTCGTCCGGACTACAAATGAGAGTAGTGAAGCTGTAGTTAATGGAATGGTGCTAAAAGGATGAAAAAGGGTTTGTATTAGTCCGAGCGTGAGCAAGTCATTAACCAGTAACCCCGAAAGACCCGAAGCTCTCATTGGGTTTGATCGTTTAAAGCTATTTAGGTTCTGCCGGTAGTGTCCCTTAAAAACGATTCTATTGCTTCTGTAGCTCAATTGGCTAGAGCACCTGATTTGTACTCAGGGGGTTGAGGGTTCGATTCCTTTCAGAAGCTCACCGGTTGTGTGAGTTGGTTAGGCAGCAGCACAACACCTGGTCGGAGGCTAACCACTCACGGACCAAGGAAATACTACGAAAGTAGCGTTTTGACTATTTGTACGAAACAAATAGCCGGTTGGTAGTCTGACACTACAAGTACCCCTTCGGGGGTGCGGATCTGATCTCGTAGCTCAGCTGGTTAGAGCATCTCACTTTTAATGAGAGGGTCCTGGGTTCGAGTCCCAGCGGGATCACCTGAAGACTGCGCAATCTCCCTTAGCTCAGTTGGTTAGAGCATCTGACTGTTAATCAGAGGGTCCTTGGTTCGAGCCCAAGAGGGAGAGCAAAATGGGGGTATCGCATAGTGGCAATTGCGGCTGACTGTAAATCAGCTCCTTCGGGTTCGGTGGTTCGAGTCCATCTACCCCCACAATAATTAAAGTAAAATGAATGAATTATTTACATTAAAAAATCGACTAAGTAAAATTGGTATTGAAATTGAGGTAGTTGGTAATATACCTTGGATTTATCTTACAAAAGTAAATAATAATGTAATTGATGAATCTGATTTTACTGCTAACCATGGGTTTGTAATTGCTTGGGTTTTGAATGTAGATAAAATTGAATTAGATTCAAATCGAAAGCATATATTTGAAATAATCAGAAAATACAAATGAAAGCAAAATTAGAATTTGATCTCCCAGAAGAGCAAGTTGAATTTAACCTTGCTATAAATGGAGGTAATTGGTCGTTTGTGGCTTGGAAACTAGACCAAGAACTTCGAGGTAAAATTAAGTATTCAGAAACCATTACTGAAGAACAAAGAGAAATTTATCAAGAAATAAGAGATAGGATTCATGGGTTTATGAATGAATATGGATTAGATTGGGAATAATGATACAAGAACATAACTTGGCTAATTTGGGTTTCACCAAAAATGAACTGGGAGAATGGGATACAGGTGGTGAACCAACCCATTACTACACTCGTGATTTTGGACACCCCCAACATGGATTGTGTCTTATTACCAATTGTGAAAGTGATATAGAAAAAAATAGTGGTTGGTTTGTTGAATTATTCAACACTGAAGGGTTTAAACGTATTAGTGATTTGAATGAGTTGAAGGCTTTGATTGATGTACTTGAAATACTTGAAAAGTGAAAATTGGAGATAAAATAAAATTTTTTCTATTTGGTGTGGAATCCGAAGGAGAAGTTTATACCTTTGACAAAAAGGAAAAAACCGTAGGTATCTTATATGAAGGATATAAATACCCTAATACTAAAACATTTAAAAAATTACCTAAAAGTAAAAAAGAAATACCACCTTGGTATATTATAAAATAATTAACTTAAAAAACAATTCTCATGAAAAATTTATTTATTATCGTAGCTGTAGCCAGCTTAATGGCTTGTAATTCTGCTGAAACTGAAAATCCTATTATTATCCAACAAGGTTGTGATACAATTAGTAGTGATACAGTTGATCAAGTGGACTGTCACCCAACTGATTCAAATGGGGTAAATACAGATCATGGTCCTATCCCTGGATACCGCTACCCAAATGGTCCACTCCCAACTTATGAAATTGATTCACTTAAAAATGTAGGTGAACTGCTTAATTATCTCGAAACAATCCCTTCAGTACAGTAATATGAAAATGTTCAGCCAAGTCTTTATTCCAGGGGCTAAAAGAGGAATGGAGTATATTGTTACTGGTGAAGTAAACAATATTCTTTCTAATGGAACTATTAAGGAAGGACCTTATTTCTTTATTCAAGAAGCCCAAAAAGGAGCAGGTAAGCGTATTAAAAAAGCTAACTTTAAAGCAGGTAAGTTTTATCATCATTCCGAAGTCATATTAGCGTCATAATGAAGTTGTGGTTTATCCCGGGAACATTCGTACCTTTAGGCATCATGAAAAAAGGGAAAAACATAAATACTGTGTTACCTGATGGAAAATATTTCCAACAGCTTCCTAATAAAGTTCATAAGGATAAATTGAAGTATAATCGTAAAACAAAACACAAAGATGAAAATCAAAACGACAGTCTCTGATTGTTACGAGCAAGCTCGTGAAGCATTAGCGGTAGGTAATCTTGACAAAGCCCGTGATATGGCTGATTATGGTATTGTAAAAATTGCTGAAGCACGAGGTGAAGGTGCTGACATTGACGATTTAATTGATAATGTTCGAGTAGGATTGTGGCTTGAACGATTCTGGTATTTTTTGGAAAACAATAATTTGATGTATGATGACGGAAATTACGTACACGGCGAGTTTGGAGCGTAATGCTCAATATGTCTTAGATTTAGTTAGTGAACTTGAACGTCACCATTATGATGCTATGCCTCCTGATGTGTATGATATAGTTCAACAAATCAAATGGGCAACACAAGAAATTAAGAATGAATCAAACCGTCTTGAAAAGTCTAAAGCGAGCGGAAAAGGAAATCGATATCCGGATCGCCAGTGAACACAAACATCCATTTTATGTAATAAATGAATACGCTCAAGTATTCGCAGGTTTAAGAGGAGGATATCCACATTTTAGTGATAAGATTGAAGAAGCAAAACCAATTTACAACAATGAACAATTTGGAAACATCAAACGAGGCTGTCTCTACAAAATCGAACGAATTGAAGTACAAGATTTATTGTGATATGGATGGTGTGCTTGTTGATTTTGACAAGCAATTTACCGAATCAATTTCCCCTTGGAAACCAAAACAATTCATTGATAAAAATGGATTAGATGAATTTTGGAGAGAAATTGATGAACGTGGAGTAGGATTTTGGGTAGGAATGAAGTGGATGGAAGATGGTAAGGAGTTGTTTGAACACATTACTTCTAACTACGAAGTTGAATTGCTTTCCTCACCTTCACGTAGTGAAAATTCACGTTTAGGTAAGCGTTTGTGGGTTCGTAATCACAAGTTAGGAGTTAAACTTAACTTAGCCTATTCACACAATAAGCAAAAATATGCTGCTCCAAACCACATTTTAATTGATGATAGAAAAGATATTATCAAAGAGTGGGAAGAGGCAGGAGGAATTGGTATCTTACATACATCAACAAAAAACACGATTGAATGTCTGAGAAAAAAGGGCATACTATAAAACTTCATTATGATTTTCCAACACAACGTTGTTGTGAAGTTTATGTACCTAATCTAGAGGATTGGTTTAGAGTAACTTGTAAAGAATTTAGAAGTTGGGTAGGTAAACGGAGAATTTTACACATTGAAGGTGATCATAAAATGAAAACGGATATTAAATCCGAGTATAAAGATTATGATGGCCCCACTTATTATTATGATTCAAATAAGAAAATTAACCCAAGTAAATTTCCACAAAACAAAGTAGCATTCCTACATAATAAGGATCCACGTATAGCTAAAAGAAGACCCTATGAACAATTCTAAAAAAAACAAAATTGAAGAAACAATTCGTAAAGAATTAATTAAACAAGGTATTAACCCCGATATAATTAATGAGTATGGGGATATTAATTTTGAAGATGGAGTTGATGAATACGACTATATTTCAAAAATAAACGACAATTATGATGAATATGGAGATAGTGATTATTGATTAAAAATGATAAATAAAATATTTAAATGTCCCTTAGGAGAAGAACAGTTAACCCAAAATTTTCAAAAAGAAATTTATTTTGAAAATGAGTATAATCGTTTTGGCATCCAAATCGAAGATAAAGATATAGTATTAGATGCGGGGGCTAATGTAGGTATATTTACTCAATATGCTTTAGATATAGGAGCTTCTCAAGTATTTTCATATGAATGTGATGAACCACACTTTAAATGTTATCAAGAAAATATTATAGATAATAGAGTAAAACCTACTATGGGGTTTGTGGGTAAAGATAACTATGATTTGACTAAAATATTTCAACAACATCAAATAAAAGAAATTGATTTTGCTAAAATAGACATTGAAGGAGCAGAATGGGATTTACTTGAAGATATGAAGATAGAAGATATGAAAAAAGTAAAAAAGTGGGCTATAGAATTTCATACTCATTACTTTAATTCAAATGTAAATTGTGAAGACAAAGCAAACTTTTTATGGAGGTTTTTAAGAATACTTGAAAAGTTTAACGTAAATGGTTTTGATATTAAGTATGAGCATATTCATAAAGGATGGGATGTTGTTCATTTGTACGCTAAAAAAACAAGCTTTTAACCACCACCCCTCCCCTCTACATACGTATATACGAAATGCTATTATTTAACTACATATCTTGGTACCTACTTATAGGATTGATTATCTCATTTGGGATAGAACACGTAATCCTTTGGTCGGGAACAACAGTTAACTTTGGAGAGCGATTTTGGATGATTACATTGTGGCCAATAATGATAGTAGTTTTTATATATAATTTTTTAAAAGGATTTTTTGAATGATACATTTAGGTGATAACGGAAAAATAAATTTTATAATAAATTCTTATCATGGTTATGATAGGACTTTAACTGGAGGAACTGAAGCGTTTCATACTTTGGCTTACTTGTTAGCTAAAGAGGGACAAAACGTTTATGTATTTTGTGAGAACGAGTACCCCCATCCTAATATTCATGTGTTAAAAGGGGAATTTCATGATGCTGAAGGAGCAAGTGGGGGATGGGAGGATAAGAAAACTTCCTATTTTAGTTATGAACCTTTTACTTATACGATACATAACACGGTTTCTATTTATTCCCAAATAGATATGGGGCACCCTTATAATACTAAGCATGTTGCGAGGTGGGTGATGCAAGATGGGTTTAAGGAGATTGAAGATAGTTGGTTAGATACTGATTATTATTTTAATTTTGGAGATTATTTTAAGAAACCCTCAAAAGGTATTTATGGAGGAAATTTAGCTACATCTAATTTTCATTTCGATATATTTAAAGATCATAAGAAAGAAGATAGGAAAGGATATTGTCACATTTGGCATAAGCATACTAGTGAGAATGCCCCCCAGATAGTTGAAAAGTATAATTCGGTAGATGTTAGTGATTGGAAGGGAAAAGGGGCTTGGGCTTATTTGGCTGAACAGTTTAATAAATATGAATATTTTTTGACTTACGATCAGAAGACTATATATACTTTGTATGCGGCATTGTGTGGGTGTACTCCTATTATAGTAGATCCTAATACTAATGAAAATTCTTACTACAGGAAGGATATGACCCCTATTGAGTACAGAACTGAGGATCCAGCCCAGTTGTTTGGTGTGGCTTGGGGTTTTGAGGATTTAAAATGGGCTGAAGATACTAAACATTTGGTAAGGGATTACTTAATAGAATATGATAATCAAATCCAGCAGAAAACAGTTAGGGACTTTATAAAGTTTTGGGAAAATAAATGCTATGAAAAAAGATGATACACTTACTAGATAATGGAAAAATAAATTTTCTTGTTAATGTTCATTATGGTTATAAAGAATGTATGACGGGCGCTGGTGTAGCTATGCATCACCTTGCTTATCTTTTAGCTAAAGAAGGACATAACGTATATATCTTTTGCGAACCTGAGTACCCCCATGAAAATATACACACTATAAAGTCTTGGAGGACACAACGATTATTTGGAGCTGGAGTCCACTCAGAAGAGGGTGAAATGAGATCATGGGAAGGGTTTTGTTATCAATATTCAAATACTGTAGCTATATATGATCAAGATAATTATGGGAATTGGTTTGGGGTTCATCATAAAGCAAGGTGGATACTGTATGATAGTGCCCCCTATATTGTCGAAGAATGGGGGGATGATGATTATTATTTTAATTTTGGGGGTTATTATAAAGCACCCTCCAAGGGAATTTATGGGGGTGATTTAACTGTAGTTAATTATGGTTTTGATGTTTTTAAAGACTATGGAGGAAAAAGAGAAGGATACTGTCACATTTGGCATAAACACACTAGTAAAAATGCTTCTAAAATAGTAGAAAAATATAATTCGGTAGATGTTAGTGATTGGAAAGATGGGGGGCATGCTCTTTTGGCTGAACAATTCAATAAGTATGAGTATTTCTTAACTTATGATCAAAAAAGCTTTTATACTATTGCTGCTGCTTTATGTGGGTGTACTCCTATCATAGTAGACCCAAATACCAATGAAAATTCTTACTACAGGAAGGATATGACTCCTATTGAGTTTAGGATTGAGGATCCTGCTCAATTATTTGGTGTGGCTTGGGGTTTTGAGGATTTAAAATGGGCAAAAGATACAAAGCACCTAGTCAGAGATTATTTGGTAGAATACGATAAGCAAATTCAACAAAAGACAGTTAGGGACTTTATAAAGTTCTGGGAAGATAAATGTAATATATAATGATAAAAGTAGAAATAAGCGAAGATAAATCAGTAAATGAATTTAAAGTTACTTTAGATAGTAATTTAGCCGCATTCTTTAAAGATTATTACGACCTATTTATAAAATTCTCTACCTTAGATGGAGAAACATGTTGGGAATCACCTGCTATACCAGGTAACTGGTATACTTGGAAGGGAGGAGGATGTTCAAGATATAACATAGAACTTTACTCTAAAAGTAAAGGTACTTTATATAAAAGAAACTATCACTCTATGATTGATGGAGACCAATTAGAAAAAGCATTATACTTGTTTTGTAGTTTAAATCCTAATAGTAAAGGTATAGTTGTAGGATCACATGATGGTACTTGGGGGCATTGGGTTCAACCTGTTATAGACCAAGTAACTGAAGTTCTTATTATTGAAGGGTCTGAAAAACAGTTTAGTAAACTAACTGGGAATTACAAAGGGTATTCTAATTGTACTTTAATTAATAATATTGTTTCTACTGATGGGGGTGATGTTACTTGGTACACATATGATAAAGGTTTTACTGATTCTTTAGTTTCTGGTGTTCCCTCAAAGTTTATTAGTGAAGGAGGATCCCTTGTACAAGAAACTAAATCTTCTATTGAATTTAACAAGTTGATCGAACAATACAACTACCAGGATTTTGATTGGTTACATACTGATCTTGAGGGTTATGATGCTAAATTAATTATGTCACTTAAGTATTTTCCAAAATTAATTATTTTTGAAAATTCTCATATTAAAGATGATTATGCATATATTTTGCTTCAAGAATTTTTAACCAAAAAAGGTTATCACTTAATTGAAATACACGGAGACACTTTAGCAGTAAGATAATGAACCTAGAAGAATTTGTAATACATAAGACTCGCTGGCTTAACGGGTTTAGTCAACATATGAAACTTGGAAACATTGATTTCAAGACATATATGCTTATGAATGGGTTGAGTGAAGAAGAATTTGATATACTTAATAGGAAAGCAGATGAGAAAACTTCTAGATAATAAGTACCTAAAGTTGGTTTTTAGTATTGCTATTATAGGAGCTTCTATTCCGTCTATTTATCAGGATTTTACTTATGGACACGGTGGTATTTGGACACATTACGGTATGGTATTAGTTGGTATTTTGTATTTATTAGAAAGTATATTATGGATAGCAGATATTTGGAAACCCTCAGAAAAGAACTAAAGAAATTTGAGGATTCTATCTTCAGTGGTGAAGATATTGATCATAAAAAGTTCTTTATATTAAAGAAGGACTTAATAGACAATAGAGAGCATTGTAAAGACTTGTTGGAACTTTATAGTATGTTAGAGTCTACTATTGATAAAATCCAGACGGATAAAATGAATAAAAGACTTAACATATTGACTATATGGTCTACTTTGTTTTTACCGCTTTCGTTTTTTACTGGGTTGTTTGGGATGAATTTTAATGATATACCTTTTTTAAATAGCCATTATGGATTTTGGGTATTTGTTTTATTGAGTGTATTGACTGTAGGGTGGTTAGGATATTACTTTAAGGTTAAAAAGTGGTTTTAGTCATATCAAAGTCATATTAAAAGGATTGGATCCGGTCCCTCTTTCGTATCTTTATGGAGTAATGATTGATGCCATGAAAAACGAAACGAAAAACGAGAGTAATTTCCCGCTTGCTGGGATTTTAACAGTGGTTTTTGTGTGTTGTAAGTTGTTTGGAGTGATTGACTGGAATTGGTGGTTGGTGTTCAGCCCGATTTGGATTGGTTTGATTGCTCAAGTTTGCTTGGCAATTGTGTTGCTTATTGGTTATGTGATTTTGAATTATTTTTTGGAAAGATAAAAAAATAAAAACAACATGAGAAAGTGGAGTAACTCACCCAAGGACACGGCATTCACGTGCAACCGAAACAGCGGTTTTCAAATGGCTGTTAATGGTTTTAGGATCAGTGTTCAGTTTGGTCCTAGCAACTACATTGCGGATGGTGACATTAGGTTCAGAACTGAGCAGGATGCGCCTATGTCATTTACACACTGGGGTACCGACACTGCCGAGATGTTGATTTGGGATAGAAATAATGTCCCTATTAATTGGGATCATGGGGATACAGTGATTGGGTGGGTTAACTCAGATACTGTTGCTCGGTTGATTGGTTGTTTGGCTAGTTGCCCTCAAGATGAGGATCCAACACAAGCGCTTCAGCAGATTGCTGATGCTGGGTGTAAGTAATATTGACGTAATATGCGAATTTGGGGATTTATCCCTGAGTTCGTATATTTACGTGTTCAGGAAATAAAAAACACAGACACATGGAAAAGTTTGAAATGAAGTTTGAAGAAGCAAGCGCTATCGGTTGTATGATTGGTGCTGATAAGTTTACTAAGGAGTCATTAAATGATGATGTTCCTAAAGTTGTTGAAATTCACGTTAATTTCAAAGGAGGTTATACCACTGATCCTTACCGGTTTGTGTTTGATCCTGTACATGAACGTTGTTTTGTTTATGAAGGAAGAGGTGGGTATTTAGATAAGTTCATGGGAATGGCCGAGCTTCAAAAGAATGGGAAAGGAATTATTGTTAGCCAGTATTGGTTTAATAAAAAACTGACAATGACCTTTAATGATAATAACATTGAGTTTGTTAAAGGTGTTTATTATGATGCCAACACTCCTGAAGCGTATAAGAAAGATGAAGAGCAGGGTATTGAGGAATTGAAAACTGAAAATTTGCCGTTCTAATGGATAGTTTAATGTTTAGATTGCTGTGTTCAATTGACATTGAAGATGCTACGGAAATGCTCCGTGAACTGCGTGAACTTAGTGAAATGTCACCTAGTGAGCGAGAGATTTATTGTTTGTTAAATGAAGATGCCTCTATGATTGCAGAAGCAACTACAGAGTCATTTATTGAATCAAGAGAAGAAATTCTTGCGATTTTAAATTGAAAATTTTTGGATTTTGAATCCTTTGTTCGTATATTCACACGTAATGATTGAGAAATGAACGTTTTATTTTTACATGGTTTGGAAAGCAAGCCAACAGGTCCTAAAATGCGATATTTGAAAGATCGCTTTGAGAATTTTTACGCTCCAGAGATTGATTATGAAGATCCAGATGCGTATGAAGAAATCCTTGATTTGTGTATTGCTGAGGAATTTGACATGATTATTGGTTCTTCTATGGGTGGTTATTTTGCTCATGCGATTGGAACTACACTTGGAACACCAGTTATTATGTTTAACCCAGCTTTGCATTCTCGCCAGTTTAATCCTTATGGTGTTGTAAATGGGGAAAAGCCCATTGACGGGGTTTGTGTGTTGGGGATGGATGATGATGTTATCAACCCTATAGAAACGTATAAAATGCTGGAAAATTGCGAGAATTTGGCAATTATGCCAATTGTAGGTATGGGTCATCAAATTCCATTTACTGAATTTATTGAAGTAATTGAAAAAATAGTGCCTGAGGAAGTTGAATAATATTTATCGGCATGATTAAGCTGATAGATTTACTTTTAGAGGATTTTCCTAAGGGAAAGTATGTTCCTTTAGGAGATGAAGAGAAAAAACAGGCACAACAAGATCTATTTAATTTGATAGATAATGCTTATGCTTCTATTGGGGGTCACGTAAAATTTAAGAAACCTTCTGATGTTATGGACCCTGAGCTCGAATTTTGGAGAGCAGCTGATATAGACGATGATCCTGAATTGGACGTCGTCTATTTTGGTAAAAAAACACCATCTGGTATAAAACACACTGGTATTGGACACGATGGGGAAAAATCTAATATTAAAAACTTACTAATCAGAAAATCTAGTGAGCTTAAATCACCAGGTAATTATGTTGAAATAAGTGGTGCTGCTTATGATTCATTTGTTGATAAAGGAGGTGTTCCTGTAATTGATGATGAGGAAAAAGTACGTGCTATCTTAGGTAAAAAAGACATAGAATGGCACGGTAAACACCCCAAAGGTACCAAACCAGGTAATGGTTGGTACACTCGTACAATTGGCGGACAAAAATTAACAAAAACATTGGCAGGAATCGTATAAATCATATATTTATTATCACAATTTAGATTAAAATGAAGGAATTAAATAAATTTAGACAGTTTCTTACAGAAGGTAAAGAAGAAACTAATGAGGGCATTGGGGATGGTGGATTAACGGATAAAATGATTAAATTTGCTGCGGGAGTTTTCAAACTCCCAGGAATGAACCATGTTTTATATAGCATGGCAACAGATCCAAAAGCTAGAGAGTTTATCAAAATGTCTGATGAAGATATCAAATTAATGTTTGATGAGTTTAATATCAAACTCCCAAAAAACGCGTTTAACGATCAAAAAGAGGGTTTAGATAAAAATGATACAGCACTTGATGAAATCCTTAAATAATAATGGCACAATTTGACTATAAAAAATTCCTTAAAGAAGGTGGTATTGAAAAATACCTAATGGAAGCTAATTTTGGTAACGATATAGAAGATCGTTACGAATATATTAGACCACTTATGTCTCGTTTACCTGACTCAGCACGTACTGAAGCTCTCATTGATGGTATGGAAGATGGTTTGAGAGAAGATGATAAATCTCTATTCGATTACTACTTCGTTGAAGCAATGAAAATGTTGGGCTTAGAAGATGAGTTAATGGAACCAGACGATATGATGTCTGAACCTGATTATGAGGACTATGCTCCTGATTCAGCACTAGGTCCTAACCCTTCATTTGTTGAAGAAGTTGCCTCAGAAGAATTTGAGGATTTAGATGATTTAGGATTATTAGACGAAGAATTAGCTGGTATTTTTGCTAAAAAAGCAATGAAACAAGCTGGTGAAAAAACTGACTATATGAAACTCAGAAGAAGTTTTAATGACTATATCAACCCAGAAGCTGAAGAAATTGACGATGAAGATTTAGAGGCAGCAGTTGATTATTTCGATGATTTAGCAGAAAACGACACTGTACTTGATGAAATAATCGATGAAGGGATGTCTGATGAGGAATATGCTGATGCTCAAGAAAAAGAAAGATTAGAAAAACATCCTGAAAGAGATAAAATCAGAGCTATACAAAATTTAGTAAAAAAAGAAAAGGATTTAAAAGAAGGTACTTGGAGTTTAGGTGGGCCAAAAGATATAGATAGTATAATTAGTGGTTTACAAGGTCTTATTAAAATGGCTGACGATGCTCAAAATAAAAAGAATGCCGCGGGTAGAGGATTTGTAAATGCTCTTCAAAACCAACTTAAATCTGAAGGATGGACTTCCCGTCTTTATAAAACAGTGGGTGATGATACATTCTTTGATCATTACGATGCGGCTAATTCAGCAGCTGCGGTGAGAGATTTTGATAAAGTAAAAAACCACTTAGGTGATGCTATTGCCAGAGCTGAGGAATTAAAAGCTACTATTATGAAAAATAGTGGGATTGGAGAAGGAAAAGAAATAAAAGAAGGCAAATTTAAAGCGGGTGATATGGTTAGGCTTAAAAATGATGGAGGTGTTGGTCCTGAATTTGTTGTAATTAGTACTAGAAGAATGTTTGGGAAAAATTTAGAAGCTGTTAGAGTTACTGATGAAAAGGGACGAACAACCGAGTATGATGAAACTCAACTAGATCTTTCGTGGTCACCTGAACAAAAAGCTAACGTGTTTGTTAGAGAAATGGAAGGTGAAGTACAAACTGAATCTATTGAAAAAGTACTTAAAGCCTCTAATGATCTTGAAGACGCACTCAATAATGCTGTTGATGAGCTTACAGATGATCAAATTGATACTATTACTAATATGATCCTTGATTTAAGAGATAAAGTAAAAGTAGAATTAAAAGCTAGAAAAAAATGAGGGAATTTCAATTCGAAGGTACTTGGAGAAAATTTCTAACTGAAGGACAATCCGATTTCGTAGCTAAAGAAATGGAAAAAGATTTGGGGGTACTAGTAAAAGCTGCTAGTTACAATCCTAATGATAACACAATAGAAATTTACCCCTCACGTAAACCAGGTGATGGTAAATACATTGATAGAACTAATGACCGTATTACACTTCAACTTAGTGAAGAAGAAGGTACTACATTAGTTTCTATTTATGGTCACACTAAAGGTTTAGATCTTATTGGTATGCCTTATAATAGAACTCAAATGGCTGGATTTGGCATTGTGATGCCTCCTTCAACAGAAAGACCTGAAGTAGATTACGACGATATTAAAACATATATTATTCAACTTAGACGTGGGGCTGAAGCTGAAGCCAAGGCACAACGTGATTTTTATAAAGACTGGATTAACCCAGATTAAAATTTTGTCATATTAAAGTCATAAGAGAGGGTGGATTTTCCACCCTCTTTTCGTATCTTCATGGGGTAAGATTGAGACATAAGAAAAACCCGATTGAAATGATTAAGTTTAAAAAGAACGAGTTGTTTAAGTTTGCCAATGGTTTGTATGTGATTGAAACATTGGCTTACAAGTTGATGGATACGCGAGCTGGCCAGCGTGCCTTTGATCGTGATGCTTTCATTAATCACCCAATCAAGGGTAAGATGTTTTTGATCCCAACGAATTTGAAATTTGAAATTGTAAAGTAATGGTACGTTATTTCATTGAAAAGGCTTTGATCCTTACAGGTTGTGCTTATTTTATTTATGCGGTTGGTAACTACCAGCTGTTGGAGAATGCCCCTGAATTAGCAGCTGCGAGTTTGGTACTTGGAGCTGGGTTTATTGGCTTGCTCACATTGTGGGATGTGTATTCTATGATTTGGGAATACTTTAAATCTAAAAAATAATGAAAGTAATTGATGCTGGTGGTTCACACATTCTTGCTGATCAAGAAGGTGATTTTTACTTTTGGATTGGTGAAACCGTTTATTACCTAACTGAGTTTACTAAGACTCTGGGAAATAGAGATTATGATGGTGTAGCCCATATCTCAAATACTGGGGGTATTGGAATTAAGATTGATGAAGCCGAAGAGTACGTTGAATATGAAATCTTTACAACATGAGAATGGAATATGAATTACTCCCAGTAGGAGAAAGTGATGTAATTGCTGAGGGCAAATGTGTTTACACAGGTGAAGTTTACCGAACAGCTCCATTTAATGAATTGAATTGGCAACGTTGGCGTTACCTGCGAGTACCTATTCAAGTTGCTTTACCTGAGCTTGAAGCTCACGATCGTGAATTTTTGATGAGTGGATTTTCCCCTATTGGTTGGGAAGAGTTTTATGGTACTGATGATGAATAAAATGGTTGAGTATAAAAACCGATACGGGGATATCTACACATTTGAAGTAAACGAACGTGGTAATATCAATTGGAAAGGTAACTTTGAATACTGCCGTTTTGGGTATAATGATAATCCTGATGATATTATTATGGTAGATCCAAGTGGTGGTCCTTATATTACTTTAGAATACGATATGGGGATGTTTGGAGATGAGTTGAAAGGTAAGAAAGTTAAGGGTTTTATTCAGAAAGACGATCATTATGAATTAGTTGTAAATAAAAATTAATAATATGTTTAATAATCAAGCAGAATTTGACGCAGCATTTGAAGGGCTGCTAGAAAAAGGATTAGTTGAGGCATGTGGGATAAATGAAGAAGGGGACGTAATTTATCAATTGACCGAAGCAGGTCGTAAAATTTTTGAATAATGACAACATTTTTAATTGTATTCTTTTCAGTAATATGTGCTGGGTTTATTTACAGACACCAATGCTATAAAAATGAAGAGGGGTAGACCAAAAGTTGATGATTCACCACCACCAAGGAAATACACTAGAGTATTTACAAATAGTGATGGTTCAACAGAAACATGGTACTATAATTTAGATAAGTTTGCTAATGGACCCATCAAAGTGGAAATGACATCTCCCGTGATTAAAGAAACTTGGGAGGAACAAAACGCTAGAAAATCTAAAACGCAACGTAAGTACTTTAATCCTGAAAATGAAAAATGGGTTGGGTATGGCAGAGCTAAACAATTAGGATTAGTATGAAAAAACTACTATTACTTCCTTTACTTGGATTGTGTGCTTCAACTTCAAACCATAAGTTGCCATCCCCTAAAGTTAAACCTGTAAGAACTATAAAACCTAAACCGGTTGAAACAAGTGTGGTTGAAGGAATGATTTTGGTAGAGAGTAGTGGAAACGATAGTGCTTTTAATGCTAGTGAAAATGCTGCTGGTTGCCTCCAGATTCGTCCTATTATGGTTAGGGAAGTAAATAGAATCCTACGTAAACAGGGTGATACACTTAGGTATAATTTAAATGATCGTTGGAGTAGAGATAAATCACTCGAAATGTTTCATGTTTGGAGAGAATACCACCACCCAAACAGCACAGATGAAGTAATTGCTCGTAACTGGAATGGTGGTCCTAGAGGTTATGAGAAAGAATCAACAATCCGTTATTGGAAAAAAGTCCGAGGTCATATTAACGTCATCAAATGATGTGGAATTTTAAAATTCCGTTCGTATATTCACGGAGTAATGATGCGAAACACCAATAATTTAATTCAAATGTCTAACACCCGTTACACAGAGGGTTACTTGCCCAAGATTGCTTATCACTTGTTTAAAAACAACTTTGATAAGATGTTGTATTTTCGTGATCGCCAAATTGAGAAATATGGTGAGATAACAAATGCTCAAAAAGAGCGTATTACTGAGCTTCATAATGAGTTGATTGTAGAACAAGCGATTGTAGAAGCTCAAGACCATTTTATCACTGATTTTAGCATTTAATTGATATGAGTATTATTAGCCAACTGGATCCTCAGATCCGAGAATCGATGAAACAAGATGCTGAAAAGTATCCAAGTTTGATAGATAAAATGAAACGTGAAATGCGTGAAGCAGGTACTCCAACTGACTTGTCTGTAAGTACAGCACAAACGTTGATTGGTTATTTTGATCAATTGGGTTTGAAAGCTGAATTTGATAATTTCGTTATTAAACTTTATGCAGTATTTGGGAAATGAGTAATATGAGCTATTGTCGTTTTGAAAACACGATGGATGATCTTCGTGATTGTTTAAACCACATTCACCGCAAAGCGGAAAATGAATATGATGAACAAGCACGTCAAGCAATGATTGAATTGTTTAGGGAAATTGGTGAGGATTATGAGGGTGATGTTGTTGGATATGCTCGAAACCAGTATTAAAATGAGTGGGTTTATAGCAGGTGGGGTTGTTTCCCTTATATTGACAATGGTTGGGGTTGTATCTATAATGTACGCTCGTACTATTAATGGTATGGCTTCAGTCAGCATCATTCAAGCAGCAATGTTTGCTAAGCTAATGCTGGGGTGTATATTTACTCTAGCATTGCTTAAACTATCACCATATAAAATTGATTTATGGAGTTATGCTTTGACACTAGGAACTTATAGTTGTGTTGGCTTTCCAACATTGGTTTATTTTATTTTGAAACAAGAAACTAAAAAATAATGAACGGGACTGAACGAACCCATAACATGTTGCTAGTCATCGTGTTTTTGTTGATGCTCATCACATGTAACACTTGTGCTGCTCAACGTATTTTTGTAACAGATATTCAATATAATGCTGATTACAAAATTTATATCACTCAAAACCGCTATGAAGCTGATTGGATTATTTGTCCTACTGAAAACCAATTTGAAGCTGATGATAACAGGGGGATGTGGTATATGACTCGTAATCGTTTTCAGGCTGATTACAACGTGTGGTTTACTACCAATCGTTATGTTGCTGATAAAATTGTATTTATCACAAAAAACAAATATGAAATTAAAATGGATGCATAATGGAACAGCAAGAACTAGAAAACCTATTTGACTTAATCGACGAACTAATCAACGTAGATATGGTTAGTGACACTGAATTAGGGATGCGTGTAAGGGAGTGGTATGAAAAACACCTCATTGAAGAAGAAGATGATGACGAATTGGAGTGGGGAGACATTGACGGTGAGTGGGATGAAGACAATGAATGGGAATAAAAATGAATCGAAGACAACAACAACAAGATGATTCCCTCAAACTCGCAGCACTAGGCATTGCTGGAGTAATGATAATGTGGGTGGTGATGATGCTGATTAATTTATTCCAGTAAAACTATAACGAATGAACATCCAGAAACTAATAAGCGGGACTCTGATGTTCCTACTGGGACAAATCGCAGTGTGGTATCAAACAAATGGACAGTTTATTAGCGAATGGATAAAATCACACCCATTCATAATGGCACTGGGGGGCATTCCTATTAGTTACATCTATATTTATGCGACGCGAGACTTAGTAACAGCATTCGATGGTGAGCTGTGGCCTCAACGTCTAATTGGTTTTGATATGGGGATGATAGCGTTTTCGTTTTTAACGTGGTTTCACCTTAATCAAGCAATTACAATGAAAACAGCAGTGACGCTGGCGCTTGCAACTGCAATCGTTGTTATACAAATTGTATGGAAGTAACATACAACAGAGGATAACATACATACAATACACTTAACCAAAATGATTAACATGAGACAAAAATTGACTATTTTAGGGGAGGAACCTTTGAATTGGCTAGTGAGGGATGTTGATGGGAATGAAGGACAATTGCCTGTCGAACGTTTGACAAA
>Ga0070749_10000896_pt1 | contig 20206 bp, 27 predicted proteins | sample VirMetDEL_Nov_18_FD_75180 | JGI IMG/M metagenome (GOLD analysis project Ga0070749, IMG submission 75180) | Aqueous microbial communities from the Delaware River and Bay under freshwater to marine salinity gradient to study organic matter... | ecosystem: Environmental > Aquatic > Marine >...
ACTAGTCCCCAGACCTAGTTTCCCGTCCGATGTGATGCGGAGGCGTTCTCCAGCATTTGCATAAAAAGCCAGATCATCATCTGAACTGATATAGTTTGCAGTAGAAGTTCCTCTTAAGTTTATCTGTGCGTATTTAGCGGTGCCAGCAGCTTCAACTTGAAGAAAGACATTATTGGTGTTGTCTAGAACGTGTAGCTGATGACTGGGAGAAGTGGCGCCAATCCCAACACGGCCTGTACTGCTGATAAACAACCGCCCAGTGCCATTAGTCGAGATGGCTAATTGGTCTGCGCCGGGGGAATAGATGCCGGTATTTGGATCACTAATAAAACTGAATGCCGGAGCAGCAGCCGTTCCTAAACCACTTGAGATCTGCCCAGAAGAATTAATGACTAAACGCTGTGTACCTGCAGTGCTGAAACCAATCTGGTTACCGGCAGGATTATAAATTCCTGTGTCTAAATCACTCTCAAATGTGATACTCGGCGCGAGAGCTGTACCACTTGGGAAGTTGGCGCCAACATTAACATAATCAGCACCAGCAAGAATGACACCGAAAAAGTCAACTCCACCTGCGGGGGCAGATGCAAAAACAATGTTGCCACCGCTTAAAAGAAAACCTTCTGAACCACTGTCGTCTGGTCGCTGAACAACACCATTAACAGAAATTAGGCACTGCTGTGAATTAACAGGTGCAGGAATAGGTGCGACGCCATCAACGGTCAGCGGGAAACTAGTTGTAACACCGTTAAAACTCCCAGAAATATCGTCGATATTACGATAAGAAGGGAATGCAACCTGAAGGTCGTTACCTAAATAAGCCACAGCAATGTACTTCTACTACCAGTTATTCTACTGGAGTTGTATTAGGACCGGCAATGCCCGGAAGAGTAGGCCAGACAATCTTCTCGAGCCCGTAATTAACGTACGTCTGAGGAAGATCACGTAGATTTTGACGATAACTGGCCCACGCACGTTGATCGACTGTTGCTCCAGGTGTCATAGTCCAATCGGTATCTTTCAGTAGTTGATCTCTCTTTTCTCGTACAACATCCCAACTGGTGTCAGGTTTCTGCAAGACATCTTCTTTAAAAACAACAGAATTCAACTCTGCTAATTTTATTTTCAACTCAATAAGCTCTGCTTGCAGGCTGAGGATGTCCTTATTTTGAGTTAGTCCCATTTTATGGCGTCTGCTCGAGGTAACTGACCGTAATATCGAGCGCCGTTGCTGTGTCGGAACGGGCTTGTAGCTTATCGCTTGACTGTAAAATAATTTTATTGCCGCCGATCAACTCAAGAGTCGAACCTGCTGGTACCGGAGCATTTCGGATGAGGTATACGTCGTCTCCTGTGTTGCGATCTAAATAAACATCGACATTAGCACTAGTCGCGGTTTTATTAGATGCCAGTACGCTCAGAATAATGATCGTCGCTGTGCCACCTGTCGTAACAACAGTCGCACTTGGATCGGTAATGACTGCCGTAACCAAACTCGACTTGGTATTGTTTTTAAAAGTATTTGCCATATCAGCCTAGAGCAACAATAAGGGAGAGGTTGGCAGAAGAATCAAAGTTACCAGTAACTGTTAAGCTGCCGTTGACAACTACGTTATTGGTGAAGGTTGCATTACCTGATGAGTCTATTGTAACCCTGGCAACGCCACCAGTCACAATAGCAATTTGATCTGGTCCCGTAGAGATTAACCCTGTATTGGGATCATTGGCGAACTTCAGAGCACAACTAGATAAGCTGCCAGGAGATAGGCCCATATTGGCACCATCTTGGCGTAACAATGGGAACCCACCAGATGTCGTACCGTCGTGAACAACGCAGACGTTCTTACTGGTATCTACGGTGACCTCACCGCTAACACCAGTGAAAACTGCTGTTTCTCCGGATGTGCCGCGCCTGAATTGTACTTGTGTTGCCATGTTCCTATCCTAAAGCAATTGCAATCGCGGTAGCAAAATCACGTGTTGCCGCGATGCCACTCTCATCTGGAAGTGTAAATGTTCTATCGCTTGTAGGGTCTTCAACGGTCAACAGGGTCTCGTTTGCATCCGCAGTTGAACCTTCAAAGGTAATCCCACTGGTATTCAGTGTAATGCCGTTGGAACTTCCTGATGCTGTCACATAGATAGCATCTGATGTCAACGCCAGTAATCCTGATATTGTCGTGGCTGTACTTCCAAGTGCCACAGACGTCGAGCCTAATGTAAGACTGGAGTTTTGCAGCTGACTATTTGGAATCGCGCTTGTTCCGAATTCACCAGTCCCGCTGTTATAGGTCAAGCCAGATGCAACAGCCACGCTGAAGTGGGCTCTTACTTCGCTTGCTGACGGTCCTACATAAGTAATTACCCCGGTCGAACTGTTGTAGCTTAATGAGCCGTCTCCACCACTGTCCGTGACGGAGATGGCGCCACGAATGTCTGCATTTGTTACAACGTTGTACGTAAATGTGCCTGTAGCACTGTCATAACTCAGGCTGCCATAACCTGTTCCGGTGTTTGTTCCGCTCAGCGTCGATAATAAGGCAACCGTGCCTGAAGCATCAGGAAGAGTGATTAAACGTGTCGCGGTGGCATCGGTACTGGAGAGAGTCGTCTTATGAACGTCTGCAGTAGCACCTTCAAATATGATTCCGGTAGCATCAAGTTGAATGCTATTTGAAGCGCCTGCAGCGCCAACATTCAAGGTGCTGCTGGCAACTAAAGTCGTTGACGTTAAACTTGTCAGTCCAGTAATAGTTGTCGCTGTGCCGCCAAGAGAAATACTTGTGCTTCCGACCGTTAGCGAACTATTAGCTAATTGTGAATTGGGAATCGCACTGGTCCCAAACTCACCGCTAGTGGAGTTATAAGTTAAACCAGATCCGACTGCAACACTAAAATGTGCCCTAGCCTCGCTGGGAGACGGCCCAGTGTACGTAAAGATTCCGGTCGAATTGTTATACGATAACGACCCGTCTCCTCCTGTATCTGTTACAGAGAGCGCGAGACGGACTCTATTATCTGTGTAATATAAATTCGTACCTTCAGAAAGATCGCTGGTTGAGTTCCCGGCCAAATCCAGGTCGTCAACAGTTGTGTCGACCTCGCGGAAAAGACCGTTAACAAGCGTTACTGCTTTACGTGTAGTCATCTCAACTCAATAAAATAGGCGGTTCAAGTTGTATTGCAATTTCACTTCCAGAGACTGCCTCGCCGACTCGAGTAACATATTGCCCCGGAGTAGAAGGTGCCGTTGTGGTGATCGCGCCAGCGCCTGCTGCTGACAAGAAGTAATGATCCCCAGCGTCTAATCCTGACATTGCTTCAACTCCGGTAACAAGCACTCTTACAGTCTGACCAGTGGCTTTTGTTGTGTCAGCAAAGCCGACAACATAAGCCTGATCAAGCGTACCGCTTGCAATTGCTTTTCCAGCTAGGCCATCGCTGCTGCGCAGATATAATGCATCTCCCTGTGACACATCTTCAAAGGTGACCGCATCGAATCCGACACGATATGGAATAAAAGTAGGAAAACTTTCCTTTAAATCGATTAAGGCATCGACTAATCCAGGGAAGTTAGGTGCGTATGGAGCTCTAGTCATCGTGAAACCATTGCCCTGCATTAAATCGATAAGAACGGCCAAGGCACCTTCTATGTTAGGGTCGTATCCTAAGGCCACAGACTCGTTATTATCCTTGGAATTATTCTAAGTCGTTGAATACCTTAGAATAAAAGAAAATACAATTTTACAGTGACGCCGGAATTGATCGTGGCAGTCTTATCTGGCAGCGCAGGTGCATTTGCTGGCCTTTCAAGGGCACTGTCAAACTTTAACAAAAAAATAGAATCTCGTTTTGGGGAGTTAGAACGGGAAATCGATAGCCTGCAAGAACGCGTAATTCAAAACTACGTCCTAAAAGAAGACTTTCTACGCGAGGTTCAGGCCGTCCACGTCAAATTAGACAGAATCCTGGACCACATCTTAAGTCACAACCGCTAATTAAACAGCAATCCAAGCGGCTGTTGTAGCATCGTACATAAATAATCCGGGTATTAACTTGTCATAATGCAACTGACCATCCGTCGGATTAACTGGTTTTCCATTACTATTAGAAACGACCGCATTAGTAGTTTGCCAGGCACTGCCGTCATACAGTTTAAAAATACGGGTACTTGATGTATCCAACCAGGACTCGCCCTTACTGAACGATGTAAAACCGGCAGCAGGGGTATTCGGTGGCGTAGAGCCTATAAAGGTTGGACCAATCTTAATTAGATTTGTAGATGGTGCAGCAGTATTATCAGCAAAATACAGACCAGGATCGGAAGAATTAAAGTTAATTGCTAATTCAGCGGTGCCTAGCCGAACCGGAAAAGGTCGGTCAAAAGCAACAGAAGAACGACGAGAAAGAATCTGAACTGCCATATCTAGCCGTTTATGTAAAGACCTGCATCCAATATTGTATCCAAAGCTGTCACAGGACTGTAGGTTTCTGACTCTATCTGAACAAGTGTATCAGCACTCTCTAACGGCGACCCATTACGATACTCTCCGCCATCAATAAAGCCAAATTCAAATTCACTTGTGTATTCACTAAGCGGCTTATCCAGGATTCCAAATTTAGCTTCTTGAACGACTGTTGGATCTAAGTTAAATAACTTATTAACCAACCCTGTGAAGCGGTTTGTGCTATTCGCGACGATCCCCGTACGACTCAAATTACCATCACCATCACGACGGATATTATCATTCAAAACCATCGTAGTTAAAGTGGGGTTGAAGTTCGCAGCTTGCTCCGGATTATTACCGGCTCCGGTAATAATTTGATTTCCAGACCAGGAAAGCTTCTGTGAATCAAAGACATACCGCTCCGTAACCGCTTTCAATCTTTCGCTTTCTCGCTCAAAGTTCTTGTAAAAAGTTTCTAGCCCACTCCCGACGGGTTGGTCGCTGGGTTCCAGGAGCCATGTATTCACATACTCGTGCGGTTTTAAATTAGAAACCGTACAGTATCCAGAGGTCGTGTCTGTAAAAGGATAAACGATGGTGAAAGTGTCTTTGGTTGGGACACTCGTTACCGTGTACTCTCCGCCAATCGCATTACCACTTGTAAAATCAAGTTGGACACGACGATTAGCTAAAAGTCCATGGTCAGGCGCAGTCACCGTAATATTTGGACCAGACTGCTCATAACGTGCGTTAATTGAGATCGCACCGCCACCTTCATCGTGGATTAACGCCCACATCGAAGCGTAGATGTGTTTACACCAGCGCATCTGGTAATACAGTAGGTTCTGAAAAGAATATTGGGCAGTATCTTCGTACTCTGGGAGCTGGTAGAAATTATTGATGGTGGTATAACCTATGTCATTGAAGACACCAGGTGAATCTCGAGTATCCGTCAGAGTTCCATCCGGATTTAGAATTACGCCGGGCTTTAGATTACTTAAATCGGTTTGAGGAAACCTCCGTTTTCTAAGTTGACTATATAAATTGTAATTATCTCGCTTACTGAAGTCTTCACACGAACATTGCCAACGCAATTCGGTCGTTAAGTACCTTCCAACCAAAAATCCTCTGTGAGCGGGAACAACCGTCGATGTAATGCCATTTACAGTCCGTGCAGCATAACTATCTGCTCTCTGGAAAATTATTTCGTTTGTATTTGCATCAGATCCAGTAACTGTGTAGCCCGCATAATCCAAATAGTCAAAACCGCGCAAAAGTCGACTGACCGTAACATTCCCCGACGTGGTGCCACTTGTTATTGTCGTGATTTCGAGCACTGTCGGACTAACAACCGTGACTTCATAGCGTCCAGACGCCACTAAACCGGTTTCAACGCCCAAGTAGACCGTATTTCCAGTAGACAGACCGTGGTTTGTGCTACACGTGACCGTAACGGTCGCTCCGGTTCGCGTATAGCTTGCGGTAACGCCGGGATCGCGTTCAATTACACGATCGGTCATCCGTTCACCAGGCAATAATGCTGTTTCAGTAGGTAAAAAACGTACTTGGACGCGAGTAAAACGCCATCGCGTGTCTGTAAATGATGTGGAAACGGCGTAATCTACGTTCCCACTGGTTGTCAACGGCGCAACGGCAGTAACTGTGAACGTATTTTGCGTTTTAGCGGTAATTACTAACGTATCGTTTACGGCCGCACCTGATGTAAATGCTAAATAAACGGAATCCCCCGGAAATAGACCATGATCGGCACTGGTTACAGTAATTGATGTGCCACTTTGGGCATAAGTCGCGCTTACAGTGTCGCCTAAATAGCGAACACCGAGGATTGGAAGTCCATAATCGTAAAAAGTGAACGAGTTGGTATCTCGCATACCAACAAGTTGTTCTCCAATATCCTGATTTGTTGAAGGATACGTGAATAGACGCGCAGGAACGAAGATTCCGGGATATTGCTGGAATGAGAAATAGATTCGATAATCACCTCGAACAGGTCGCTCGATATCGCTCGAACCTAAAGCGCTCTGTGTAATGGAATATAACTCGTAACCACGTCTCCAGCGGGTCCACAGAGAGTCGTGATTATAGAAACGAATCTCACTCTCAATCTGGGGCGAAAGAGACGGATCGAAGGGATTCTCGACTTCTGCTTTTTTACCAGGACCGTTAAATTTGGTAAGACTCGAGAATTTCTTGTCTAGCTTGCCACCAAAAGGGCTGCCCTTCGATTTAGAAAATCCACCTACACCGAAGGGCATTTTTATAGGTCAATAGTAACCGCCTTGTGCAGTAACGTAGAAACCGTTCGTAAGAGCGGTCGTACCACTGTAGGCAACATAGAGCGCCTGGCCCCGCTTAAGCATCATTCCGCGAATCTTAGGTGCTGTGGTGCTATTAGAACTAGAAAAATTCGCGCCAGCCTGCACGCTAGGGTGATTAATCAACGGAAGTACGTTGTTCTCGGTCAGGCTATAGTATTGATTGTCGTAAGTCGCAGGAATGCTGACTACAAATAGCGGGAAGAATTGGTTTGTGTTTGTAATCGAACCCGTCTCGACTAAGTACACACAAAAGTCGAGCGGTAACCGGCATTCCACGTTGCCTGTAATAGGACCGGAAATACTGGGAATAGTACCGGTGAACGTGGTTGAGGTTACTGCCGTAACAGTGACAGTTTGATCGATTGGCGTAGTGCCGCTGCTATACGAGGTGAAGTTGAGGTAAACTTTTTGACCAACTTGAACATTGTGGCCACCGCTAATTGTGACTACAACACTCGTGCCATTAGCTGAGTATGTCCCAGTCGTTGGGGATACTGCATCGATGAATTCAATATTACGTTTCGAATACTGAAACCAAATTTCATCGATATAAGCACCGCTGATCGAAGTATCAGTCTGCGCCGAATCGACGTCAAAAACCCTGGTAGCGTTACCAACGGCAGTCGGCACCAAGCTGGTCGAGAACGCCTGGCCTGAGGCTACTGTGACCAGGCTCGATGAAGTCGCCGGGCGATCTACGAGAAGCGGCTGCTTGTTACTTGAGCTAGAGCTAATACCTCAAAACACCCTGTCTTGTGCTACAGCTGAACAGGGGCCTCCGAACACTGGTTTAATTTTACATCCATGACACCTAATTAAGGGTTATCAGGATGCTTTCTTCTTCTCCATGCGGATCCGTGCTTTCTTCACGGCTTCCTTACGACGTTCCTTATCGCTCTGCTCCTGATCCGAAGCACCTTCAGAATCCTGGCCACTTTTCTTTTTGAAGTGTGCCAACAACTCGGGAGGCATCTTCCCTTTACCGGACATTTTGTTTAATACACAAAATACGTATAAAAATATTCTAATACGTGCCTAAGCTTCTAGTAGACGTCCTCTTCAAGATCATCGACTTCACCACCTTCGGCATAGGGCTCGTCAAGTGTAGGCTCCTCGGCAAGATTGTTTAAATCGACATTAAAGGCTTCTCCAGCAAGACGAGACTTGCCAGAACCTCGACGAGGTTGACGACTCCCCACAGCATAGTAACCGCCCTCAGTAGCCAGCATCGCTTGAAAATCTCCAGCATTGGTACGAAGTGGGTACTCGTAAGGTTCTCGATTCGTGTCGATCCCAATCGTGTAACCTAATTTTTCGCCAGCTCTCCTAGCCATTTTGTTTCCTCCGCGAGGCTAACTCAACCGCGCGCCGCGCTTTTTTGGCGCGCTCTGTATTGGGGACGAACTGACGTCCGCTTCTAGATGCACGTTGTTTCTTCTCGTCAGTACGCCGACGCTCATCTGGACTTAGTCGCGCCCAAGCCTCTTTGGGAAGATATCTCTCCGTACTTTTTTGTCCAGGTTCGATAGCTTTGTCAGTCATCTGTCTATTGAAAGTCAACCTTCACTTTTTTCATACTCTTTACGAGTCATCCATTTCTGTTTGCCCCAGCGGTCAAGCGATTTCTGTTTGTCGGTCTTCTCTCCTGTATAACCACCACCACGTTTTTTATAAGCTTGTGCTAAAAGCTGGGCTTTCCTAGCCGACCATTGACCAGGTTTACCACCTTTGGAGCCTGACTTAATCTGATTCTTTAGGCGTTCTCTCAATTCAGGTTTTGTGTAACTCATTAGAAACCTTGCGATGGACGTTTGTTTAAGATTACTGGCGGAATGTTGTCTGTGCTACTGCGTACAACTTCACGCATGTAAGCAGGATTATTTAGTTGAAATCTAGAATCATCTTGTCCATTATACGCCACAACAAAGTCGCACTTGTTGTGCTCCTCTTGGCGAGCACCATTAAAGGGGTCGCTGAAACCAGGAGTCGTCAAAACGTAATCCCGGTACATATTCTCATATGTAACCGGGAATGAAGGTGAGTAACCAGGCACAGCTGCGAAACGCATCACGCTAAATAATTAGGTGTTTGGTTAAATGCGCCCATTAAAAGCTCCGCAGGATTAACCATAGACTGAATCTGTGGTCGATCTGCGGACATCAGCTGTTGCACGTACGCGGATAAAAAGTCACCACCTTTTTGTTCTGTGCTTGTACCGCGTCCAGGGAGAATTATGTACGTATCCCCCTGCGTTGGAGTTGGCTGTGGAGCCGTCGCTTGTACAGCAGGTTGTTCAGACTTCTTACCACCTACAGTATGGAGGAGGCGAATCTCATATGGGGTTCCTTGCGCATCAGTAGTCTTGATGCTGCCGTATCCCCGGCCAGGGGTAAACGTACCTGGCCCCTCCCACGCTAATGGCGTGCCTCCAGAGATACCGTAATCGTGTCCTAGATGATACGTAGAAGCGCCTTTTGTAGGGGCATCCCGCTTGCCGTATCCTGAAGTAATCGTATACGCAGGGTTCCACTGCTCGCCTTGCTGTTCCCATAAAGATTTACGTTCTGCTCCTACTTTCAAACGAGTCAAAAGAGAACGAATCGTGCCGGGATCAATATACTTCCCATCTTTAAGAACACGAACATCTAAGTGCGGTCCTGTTGTCGGGAAAATGTCTTCACCCGGTTTGGCAACATAGCCAACATCTTGGTAAGCCTGCGTATACGCGTTTGCCACTCTTATTCACCTCCAAGGTAGTTTGGGGTTTGGAAGAACGCTTTAGTTAGCAGCTCCGTTGGGTTGATTGTGGAGCCAACCTTTGGCAACGAAGCGCCGGCGATGTTGCGAAGGATAAAGTCATTCAGATTCTGTTTCGGATCAATTTGCGGCAACATGTCGCCGAACAGAATAAATGTACGTCCGCCACGTGCAGCCGTAGTTTGAGGTGTCGGTTGTGCTTGTTGTTGGACGGATTGTGCAGCTTGCTGAGCTTGCGGTAAAAAATCCTTGTACTTACCGCTTTTATAAACAGACCAAGCGCCAAGACCTTGACTACCTAAAATCTGCTTTGCAGCTTTGACATTTGTCGCTGGATCAAACAGCTGCTCTTCTTTTTGAAGACCAAACTCTTTCATTCGTGCGGGGCCGAGACCACCGTACATGTTGACCTGAAACAGACCATAGGATTTGTCGAGGCCAGTAGGATTGAATGCTTGTGGACGACCACCTGATTCCGCCATTGCGATGGCAGTCATCGTTGGGATCTTGTCTTGCGGAACACCTTGTTCTTTAAGCAGTGTTGCGATCTGCTGTGGATTGAGCTGTGACATGACGAAACGAGACTGTCTGGCTTCAGCGGAAATCGGTTGAGAGCATAAGGCGAGTGCCAACAGCGACGTCGGCAGGGCCTGGAAGGGCCTGAATAAATTCAGAACCTTCTCGGTTAAACCGATACCGAGCTTGCTCGGGATTTCGGTAATTCGGAACATACAAATGGAGGGCTAATCGATCCGTCTCGTATATGTAAATTGCCGTCCAGGTTTTCAGCGTGTCTCTAAAATCAGAGGTTGCAATCGTACGATCGACGTCACCGGCTATACTCTCGATACGACTCCTGGGAACAGTATTGTTGTTCACGCTTCCAGTCATATCAGTGCGCTTCTCAGCTTCGTCGCACCGATTGACTTGCTCGACAATTTTCGAATACCAGAACGAATCCGGAATGTTGTTGACAGCTTCCTCAAGACGCGCTAAATCACCTGCCGGAATAGACGTGGTGTTATAACCAAGGTGCCAGCGAACTTTAGACTTGAGAAAGTTATCGAGTTGCATTACTCAAAAGAAATGCGTTATCGGGTACAACTCTCTGGTTATACCCAATAACACACTAGCACGCGCAAATTATCACTCGACGCGTACGAGATTATCCTTGAACATCTCGTCCCAGTCAATTCGTTTAATTGATTTTAATTGCTCTAAACGAGTGAACTTCTCTCCCGGCAGAGAAAGTTGTAAATCTTTAATGTCACGAGCTGTTTTAAGTCCGACACCAGGGAGCGAATCGGCGATTTGTCGTGCACTTGCTGTGTTGATGTTAATCCGAGTATCTAATGGGAATGTCTCCCGCTGTGTCGGTTTAGGAGGCTTAACACCCTCAGCTTCGAGCTGAACAGTCAGGCGTTCCTCTGTACGAATTTTTTCGTTGGTAGCCTCGAGATGTGGCGTCAGATCAGATTCATCGACATATAAGACTTCATCTTGGGAATCGATGCACATCACAATGCCGTCGCCATGTTTGGAGATCATCTCTACTAGACCTCCAGTTAGGCGGTACTGATAAAGCATTTTCGTTAATTAGGTCTTCGCTTAGCTTATCAAAATAAATCCTAGATGCCTAGACACAAAAAACGGACCCCGAAGGGTCCGTTCGTTGCATCGCAGCTGTTGATCAGCTGTCGCTTCCGCCAACCTGAGAGGCGAAATCGATGTACTCGTTGATGGTTTCCCAACCAGCAGGAGCAGCAGGACGCAGGTAGTTCACGCGGCACACCAGATAGCCGGCCTTGCCAGCATCTTTGTCGGTGGAGCTGATGAAAACACCATCGCCATCCACGGTGGTGGAGGTGACGCCGTTCACGTTGAACACCTTGAAGGTGGTGTCAGCAGTCACCTTGTAGAACATCGAGTTCGCAGCATCCTGGTCATCGATACCGGCGGTGGTAACGGTAGTCCAGAAGGGCAGGTCGGCGACAGTAGTGTCTTCCAGACCTTGGGCGAACAAGGAGCTGCTAGCGGTAATGATGGAGCTAGCAGCAGCCAGACCGTTGGCCTGGGTGGCAGGCACGCCGAAAGGTGCGCCAGCGTTGTTGGGGCCGAGCAGAAGACCTTCGGTGCTGGTACCACCGATGTCAGCGGTCACAGGGGAGGCAGGGAAGCCAGCCAGTCCACCAGCGGGGAGGTCCTGAGCAACAGCGACAGAAGCGCCGTAGACGTAAGCAGGACGAGCAGCGCTAGCTTGCACCACGAGAGAGGTGCGATTGTCACGCACGCGGTCATCGGGACGACGATCAGGCGAGGGGACAATGATGTCGAAGCTCTTGTAGGAAGCTTTATCGGCGGCAAGGTTATCAATCTTGACGTAACCGATCAGCTCGAAAGCCTCGACGCCAGGCCATCCATACACACCTTCGGTGTTGTAAGAGGACAGGCGGTTAATTTGGTTACCGGGTTGCAGGATTGCACCGGCTTCTTCTTTGTAGGCAGCCATTAGTTAAGTACCTCCTTTATCACTCAACGATGGTAAAGGCAGTGGTTACGAAGTCCTTATTCAGGTTCGCGAAACCGGCGTACAGCTGCCAAATCAGGATGATGAAGCGGCTGAAATCGTCGTTGTTGTTGATGAGCACCTGAGCGTTCGGGCCACCGATACCCACGCCGACTGCCTGAGGGCCGAAGAACAGACCTGCAGGGGTAGTACGGACTGCAGCACCGCCGCCACTGCCAATGTCGACGGAGATGCTCTTGTCGGGGAAGTTGGTGGACTCGAAGAAACGCACACCTTCAAACACGAAGCCAGAAGGCATCACGGGCTCACCAGCCACGAACTGAGCTTGGCCGAACTGACCACCACCATAAAGGGCGGCGTTAGGGGCCATCATTCCCATCAGAGGATTGGGAACGCCAGTGCCGGGATAGCGGGCCACTTCGCGGAAGCCCTGATCGGCACGCAGGTCCTTCATGAAGGAAGGATCGGCGATACAACGGTAGTAGCCGTCAGCGAACACTGGGGTGTTACGCTTGCGCAACTGCTTCACCACTTCAAGCAGGTCAGTCTTGACGTTGAACTTGAAGCGCTCCGAGGCGTACTCGGTTGCGGTGTAGTTGTTGAGGGCGGTCGCGGAAGATTTGGTCTTACCGTTGGGGTAGTAGTAACCACCCTGGCTATCAGAGGCAGCACCGCGAGACTCAGCTTTGAAGAGCTCATCCAGGAACACACGGTCGCGCCAGCGGCGATAGTCGTCCAGGAGGGTCAGCGAACCGATGGACTGGTGGAACATGTTGAGGTTCCCGGTGTCCAGCAGCAGACGCTGAGCGGTCATCAGAGTCTCACGAGCAATCTTGAAGGTGCTCGGGAGGGTGCTATTGTTCGGGTCAGCAGGACCGGTGTACTCACGCAGAGACACCAGAACCTTGTCCTTCACGATGGACCGGCTGTTTGCAGTACCGATGGTTTGATCCTGGGTACGCTCACGGCTTGTCTTCGTTCCAGGGCTACCCCAGAAGCGATAGCGGTCTAACTGGACGGTTTGACCCGGCTGTTTGGTGAAGTCGTGGACTACAACAGGCTCACAAGCCATTTCCACGATATAAGCTGGATGGGGGCGGTACAGCTCCGCGCCCAACAGCTTGGGAAAATCGTTATCAATAAACATGTTGGTTTCTCAGCGTAGGGTAAGCTGATACCTGAGACAACAAGTCTCAAACTCAACAGCCAAAGCTGTTAACTCTGGAACTGTTGGTTCCATTAAAAAAATTATAGCAATACTTTATCAATCCGGATTATTTAAGCTTCCGGATTTACCATCTGACCGAAGTTGTATCCACCAACCATGTTTCCAGGTGAGTAGGTCATGGGAGCCATGTAACCAAGATCACGGTATGGATTGATGTATCCATCTGCCGGCTGCATGTCCACCATCTCAGCCTGGATCTCGGGATCAATTAACTGTGCTTGCGCCAATTGAAGTGCGGCTTCAAGCTCGGCAGTACGTGCTCCGGCCTGCTGTTTACGGGCCTTCGACTTCTTGACTGCTTTCTTAGCATCACCTTTTTTCATTACTTTTGACCTCCTTTGGAGTTGTTAGCAGGTGGTAAACCCATTGGCAGCATTCCTGTTGGTGGCATTGCCTGCATCAGCATGTACTGCTCGTTTGTGATGATGTTGTTTTGGGTGAATTCAGCGGCGCGCTGAAGTTGAGGTGAAAGCAGGGCATTCCGTGCTAAAGGCGAGCCCGGCAGATTTAACTTCAAGTACGCACTGTCGATATCACGCGGCATTGCAGGTGCGGGTGCATTTGCTTGGCCAATGACGCGGCCTCCGTTGGCTCCTCGCATTGCTGCATACTGATCAACGTTTCCAGACTGTACCTGCGTTGCTAAATCAGTTGCACCGAAAGTATATAAGCCTTCTGAGCCAACGGGGCCACCCGCTGTGCCGACATTGAGAAGAAATTCCTCGGCCCTCTTTCTAGCGCTGCTTTTTTTCACTGCCATAGTAAAGTCGCCAAATAAAAAGAGGTAGCATCGCTACCCCTTATTTTACATTTAGTTATTTTCCCGATAAATGCGGTTTATTCGTTTTCCTGATAAACCGCGTTTATTGGTATTCCTAATATCACTCCATCACCAGCATCTTCTGACGGAATACGTCAGGGTTTTGCTGAGCGGAGTTCAGATAGCGCCAAGCGTTGGAGGGGTCGCGCTCAGCCAGGGCTCCAAAGTTGTTCCAGAACGCGCTGGGATCGCCCTGGATCTGGGGCTGAGGGGGAACGGGCATCTGAGGGCGCTGGGGAGCTGCAGGGCGTTGATACTGAGTACCAACTGCCTGAGCCTGCGGGCGGCCATAACCAATTTCCGAATCAGGAATTGGGTAGGGACCGTTCTCACCGAAGAACTCACAGGTGTAATCGGCCAGGATGTCGGGATCGGTCAAGATGGCCTCGTAAGCACGGTGCTCGTGCGAGAGTTCTTGAAGGAGACCGATGGCTTCTTGAAGCTGTTGGGTGGTGGCGATCAGCTGATCTTCGACGGCGCAAGCGTAGTCGTTAAGGATCGCAGGCGCATCAGCGCCGAAGTGATCAATAACGTCAAGACTTTCCTCGCTTACTCCGTTGTCCAGCAGCATCTCCTCCGTTATTTCCGGAGAAGTTTGGGAATAATCGTCGTAATACTCCTGGTTGCTGTTGGTCCCAGGCATATAAGTCCCCGTCTCCCAGTTGTTGTACTGGAGAGCTTGTTGGGAATCGTAATTGGCCTGACCGTAATCCAGGTTCTGACTGGACTGTTGACCCTGGAATGGGAATTGGACGGGCGAACTCAGGAGCCCCACCACCTTGTTGAACGCCTCCTTGTAAGGGTTCTCCGCTTGTGGAGTCGCCTGGTACGCTTGGGGGTACGACGCTGTAGGGGTTGACTGGTAAGGATTGACCCCCATCTGGGCCTGCATTTGCGGGGCTGGGGCCACCGCTTGCTGGTACGGAGCCACCCATTGAGACGTCGTTGAAACCGTTGGCGCTTGTGCCGCCGTCTGCGCCACCGGAGCCCCGTAGCTGTTCGGCTGGGTCGGGGATACTTGGGGTGCCGATTGGGTCGGCATTGCGGTATCGGCCTGCATAAGTTACCTCTTTTTGTAGGCTTTCTAGTGTTCGGTAAAGGAAGGGAGTGAGATCTAATCTCGGATCCGCAGCCATCGGTAAATTCGGTTGCTGCGGATGTGGTGTTCGCATTTCTTGATTGACAAGATCAATAAATGCGGAGTAGGCCCTCTGTACTTCCCCTACCATTCGGAATGGGAAACCGGAGAGCATGCCCGCGATTTCGTCATCCGTTTTAGAAGGGAATAAATACTTCAGTGCTTCAATGCTATCAACCCCTAACTCCTGCAGGTTCCTTGTGAAGATAGATTGGTTGAGTTTGTCCTGTGCAGTATCTTCATATACAGGTCCCATCCAACGCCAAAGTACCGTGCGATCTCCATCGGGAGCAAGGCCTAAAACACCCTCTGGAATCTCCCGGTTTTCAATTACTGCATCAAGTGCTTTTTGTAGTTTCTTTTCGTAATTCGCAAGCTGCTTCTCATATTTAGTGACCGCAGCTTCGTCTTCTGTATCCTCCGGTGGAATCGGATATTTGATCCCAGATGCGTAAGCAAGTGACTTCCTGAAGATTTGCTCCTCCTGGAAAATCATTAACTCAAAACAACGACAAATGCCGTACGTATAGAGCATTAAACACTTCTTCTTAGCGGTAGCACTTACGCGTCCGTAAGCCGATTTAATCTCGGTCGCGGTCACGTTTGTGATGCTTAAATCATCAATTCCACCAAGTGCTAAACGAATCTCGCTACGAAGCTGCTCAGCATAGCGAGCTTGGTCGGTGCTTACCGCATTAGGCGTAATAAAACCGACGCGATCTGTTGGTTCCAGGTTGGCAATAACGCGTGGTACGCGCATGCCACTGCCCGGCCTACCAATGTATCCAGGGGAATTCCTGGTTACATTATCCTGCTTGAAGGTTGAACTCGATAAAAAGAATTCGGACTGGAATCCGGATTGACTCGAAATACTGGGCCGCTGTGCTACATCAGAGTCACTGCTCTCGACGATATCCTGCTTGGGCCGTGAAGAAAGAAGTGTTGGATTACCGAAGAATGACAAGTTGGCGCGGATGTTTTTAACCATCTCATCGTGTGCCATGATCTGATTAGACATCCAATCAAATTCGCCACTGCCTTCCGTGCCAAAAGCATCAGGGTTGTTGAACACTTCAACGCACGGAATAAACTCCATGCTGTTGACAACTGTTTTTTTCTCAATGCCGCCGTACTCCAAAGACGGCATATCAAATGAGATCTCTTGTTCGCTGTGCGCTTCTTCGATCTCAGTAGCGGTGATCTTGAGGCGCATATAGCGTTTGTCCGTACTTAGGCCAACACCCTGGAAGCCTTTGCTGGATTTAACTTTATACGGATAGATGATGATGACTTCTTCTAAATCACCTTCTGGAGAGTAATACGTCCTGTAAGCGTCTTTATCAAACCAATACAGACGGTACGTTTTTTTGGTCGGCCGGATGTAAAACAGCCCTTTACCATAAGCCAAAAATCGATCCCAGATGGAATCAAGGCGTGCATCCAGCTTGTTAAATTTAATAACTTGCTGGATAAAATCAAAGCGTTGTGTACCTAAATTATCCTGGGACGGGAAAAACTCAACACCTTGACGTATCCCAAACATCTTCATCTGGGATAGGTGGGCATTCACCAGCATGGTGTCCGTCTGATCGGCACCGTCGCGGTTAATGACCGCCTTGAGCATAGAATCCAGAATGCTTTTACTATCGCTCATGGTCAATGGGTGAATCCTGATTACTGTTCAATATCGTAGCCAGCGGCGAGCCGTTTGAGGGTAATGACATCATCCTCAACCTCAACCTCGAACCGTTCATTCGGTTGGAGCGCCATGTCGTGGCACAGCTCGTCGGGGAGAGGGATGACGGCAGAACCGTAAGCATCCTGCTCAAGCTCTAGGGTGTAATAGCTGGTGGACATTAGGGTTGGGACCTTTTTAGTTTAGATCCAAAATACTTTATCTCTGTTCACTTACAGATCTAAAATGCCAGCTCCAATTTTCCACGCGTCATCAGCCCATTGCACAACCAGACCAAGGCGTCGACGCAGTCGTCGTGCGAGCTGACGCCGAAATTAACGATCTCGTCTTTTAACGGGCCAAAGCGACGGTACTTATTGAAGATGATTTTTCGTTGCTCGAACAAGCCCATAATGCCTCTAAAACGGGCAACCTTATCCCCACGGAATCCTTTCACAGCATGCCAATGCATGTTGTACAAGCCGTGGTCCCCAAGACAAATACGTTTAAAATCAGCTTCCAGTGAAGCCTGGTACGCCACGGCTTCAGACCAGATATCAATATTGCTACCTGTTGGGAAATAACGTCCGTTGTCTTTATGGATTACGCCCCATTCCTCCATCATCTCCATTAATGCTTCAAGCTTATCCAAGTTGCCCATAATACGAATCCGCTTGCAGTCGACAACGTGAATTTTGTCTCCTACACGACCGCCCATAACAAAAACCGTATAGTCATTTTGTTCTCGCACACCAGCGGATAAATCCACGCCGACGCCTAAAGAATCAAACTGCGTAGAGATTGTGCCCTTGACAATTAAGTCGGGAGATAGCGACAACTCACTTGTCTGTACAATCTGATTTTGATACTGAAAACTGAAAGCAATGGGTGCCTGACGCCGTCTATCTTGCAGATATTCCAAAGACCACATGTCGGGCCAGTACGAGGTTTCTTCGCCTTCTTGATCAACGACAATTGCAGACTGCACCAGTTGAACCCAATCGTTGGCTGGAATGAACGTGGTTCCGTGCATATCATCATGTCGGAAGCGTGTTCCTAAACAGATTGCACGCCCACCTTCAAACATGGTCGGAACGATAACAGAGTTCCAGTTATCCTCCATTGCAGTCCGAATATCCCTGTTTTTAATTTCATCCGCAGATTTACAGATGTCGTCAATGATGCAAAGATGCGAACGTTTAGACGTCACCGCACCTTTTAAGCCAGCGCAACAGACGGTGAACTCTTCTTCACCGGTCGACTTAATCCCTGCAAACTTCCAGTCAATGCTCCAGTATTCATTAGAATTAATCCCTTTGGCGATCTTAACCATTGGGAAAATCTCGTTATAGGTCTTACTCTCTTCAATAATTCTTTTGATTGCAGCACTCTTCGGTCTAGCAACATCGATCGTGTAAGAGATATAGAGAATTTTTAAGGGCATTTTGTGTAAAGCATGCACGCCGATAGTCCATGCTGTAAATAGGCCCAGGACACTTGATTTCGCACTACCTCGCGGCGCGAGAATGTCAATGTTCGGACCGGCAATCCCCTTCAGACAAACCGAATCTTTCTCTGTACACAGTTGTCTGTGCCATTCGAGGTGATGTGCCGCAGGTGGTTTATCACCAACTACGTCGCAGAAGTAAGCAAAGTCTGTACGCGCTCGCTCAATGTCAACACTGCTTGTTTGTTTAACTACCCGTTTTTGCGCTGCGGCACGGGCCGTACGCCTATAAACGGAGTAAATACTTGTTCCTGCCACGCTCTTCTAGTATCACTATGCCCGTAGCTTAGCGTACTTATGTTATGACTCTTCTTGAAGAATCTTTGTCCAAACACCCATCGATGCTTCAGTAAGAGGGCCTTCAATAGGGTCATCGCGGAAAATAGACAGCATCTCACGTAAAGCTCTGTCGGCACCAGCAAGGATCAGACCTTGCTTATCCAGTAGAACACGTTCATCGCTCAACTGTTTAATAGTGCCTCGCAACTCCTTTTGAAGCATGGCGATACGAGATGTACCCATATCTTGTTTAACCATCCCCATGTCAATCGCATCGCGCAGCTTTAAAATGTCCTGCTGCATGGAATCGATTTCATCTTCTAATAGTGCGGTGAAATCGCGTTTTTTGTATTTTTTAGCTGCCCACTCATCACATTCAACAATGCCACCTGTAAACCCGAGAAACCGGGCATACAGGTACATCTGAACGGGTGAACTGGTGCGTTTGCAGAAATTAAGGAAAGTTTCTCGATCTTTGTCAGTTAAAGTGTCAAGCCACGAGGTCATACACGATACTGGCTCTGAGCCTGTTGATAATCACGCTCTTCCTTATAGCGTCGGAACATCTCCTGCTGCAAGCCGGTTTCCCGTTGCTCGCGACCGGTTTCACGAATGCCGGCACGCTCTTCTTCGCCACGGACTCGTGTTAGTCCAGTCTCACCGGCAAAACGCTCCCTCTGAGTTGCACGCTCTTCGGTTCCTGTCAAGCTAATCTGACGTTCTTGCCCAGCAAGCAGTTCAGATTGAGTCGCACGTTGTTCACGTCCGGTAGTCTCAATCGCACGACGCTCTTCAACGCCACGGGCACCGATAAGACCGGTCTCACCAGCGAAGCGCTCCTGCTGCGTAAGACGTTCTTGAGTTCCTGCTGTTTCCAGGCCTCTGCGGTATTCAGTTCCCTGTGCTGCGATACCGGCTCGCTCCTCTTCGCCACGAACACGAAGGCCTAAGCGTTCTTCCGCTCCTTGGGCTTGAATAGCGCGAATACTTTGGCCAGTAAAGAACTCGGAATTAGCGAGGTCTCTGTTTCCAGCCTCTTCCATTCCAATGAGATCATAAAGACCACCTAGTTCTTCTAGTCCAAGATCGTAATCGTAAACATCGGAAGGCACGTCAGTGACAAAATCACCGCCGCCTCCATCAACTGCATCGCCAGCCTTACGGCCGCCCATACCGCCCATACCGCCCATACCGCCCATACCGCCCATGCGTCCACCCATAGCTCCACCCATAGCTCCACCCATAGCTCCACCCATAGCTCCACCCATAGCTCCACCCATAGCTCCACCCCTGGCAGTGCGAACATTAACGCCTACTGCTTGACCGGCTCTGCGGCCGGATGCTGTTGCGCTAGCGCGTCTAGTTGTAGCAGCCGCACGAGGAGCTGGAGCGGCTGCACGAGGAGCTGGAGCAGCTGCACGAGGAGCTGGAGCAGCTGCACGACCGCTGCCACCGCCGCCGCCGCGACCACCGCCACCGCCACCGCCA